>CEUH01147724.1_pt1 | contig 15212 bp, 22 predicted proteins | sample 356461 | NCBI WGS metagenome assembly CEUH01 (sample SAMEA2623275, study PRJEB7988) | marine metagenome | isolation source: saline water (ENVO:00002010), including
AAGCCATAGACAAATTAAAAAATAAATAGTTATATAATGTCTACTATAACTTTAAAATTTGAAAATACACTGAGCGAAGAATCATTAGAATCTTTGTTTGATACATTGGCTTCTGTTTTACCGGAAGACCTGTATACAGAAAGCACCACAGTATCACCGGATGGTGTTGAAACTAATTATAATCTGATACAGTATGAATCACATGGGTATCATTGTTACCAAATGCCTGTAACAAGACCTCTTACCATACAAGAAGGCAAGACACTACATAATGTATTTGATACTGCTATCGAAGGTGACTACATGATTGAAATGACTGCCGACGGAAATGAAATTCAGAAAAAATATGAATTCACTTCTTTCGATGGTGCTATCCAAGAAGGTAACCTGGATTAATTCCAATTTATTTACATTTCCCTATTGACAAATCCTATTGATGTGTTATACTAACAGTATGAAACAACATATCATGATAGACTTAGAAACGTTAGGCACTACAATAGATTCCAATATATTGACTGTTGGTGCATTGAAGTTTGATCCAAATGAGGATTATCGTAATTGGACTTGGGGAGATTTTCCAAAAGATCAAGTGTTTTATCGTAGAGTGGATCCTGCAACAGGTTCCAATATTGGCTTGAAGATCGATGAAGATACATTGGCTTGGTGGGCAAAACAGAACGATGACGTTAAAGCAGAAGCATTTACAGATGAGGACAGGCATCCTATTGACGAAGTGTTTAAAGAGTTGTATAAGTTTTGTATGACAGGAAAATACATATGGGCACAAGGTGTTGCTTTTGATACTGTGATATGTGAACAAATTTACAAAAGACTGGAGAGAGGTGCTCCGTGGATGTTTTACAATCTAAGAGATACAAGAACATTATTTGATCTTGCTGATCCTGAGATGCCTAAAGCACAACATCACCATGCACTTTTTGATTGCTGGAGACAAACAGTCGGGGTACAAAATGTTTATAGAAAAATCAAGTAAACTAAAAAGAATTGGTTTTTGTTGTAAGTGGCTGAATGATGCCAGTGAAACACGTGGCATGAAGATCAATGCAAAAGACAGAGACTTGAATGGACGTAGTACAACAATGCGTTGGTTGAGAGAACATCCAGAAGAAGCAGAACAAAGGCAGTGGGACATAATGAACCATAATGCTAAAGCGGCCACTAAAATGATTGAACGTGTAGGATCTCTACCACCAGAAAGAAGAATGGTAAGACTTGGTAGCGAGATGCTACAAGGATACACAGAACCTAACTGGATTGATTGGTGGCAACAAAAAGACATACAGGATCACTTGGCAAAGATATTTGCACCCGTTGGTGATGCTTCTAGAAAACATAATGTTAAAATTAGTTTTCACCCTGGACAGTTCTGTGTGTTGGCAAGTGCTACTCCAGAGATAGTTGAAAGAAGTATTTTAGAATTTGAATACCATGCCGATATGGCAAGATGGATGGGCTTCGGTAAGAGCTTCCAAGATGGCTGTAAACTGAACGTACACATCTCTGGTAAGCAAGGACCAGAAGGTATTAAGAAAGCATTACCAAGATTATCTACAGAAGCAAGGAATTTGATTACTATTGAGAATGATGAAATGGGACATGGACTAGATGCCAGTCTTGAGCTTGAAAAAGATCTTGCTCTAGTTTTAGATATACACCATCACTGGATTAGAAATGAAGAATATATTGATCCAAATGATGACAGAGTAAAGAGAGTCATAGACAGTTGGCGTGGACAACGTCCTACTTTACATTACTCTTATTCTAGAGACGAAGCACTAGCACCTGCTAATTTAGGCGATAAGATACATTCAGAAATGCATGATATTAAAAAATTACTTGAGCTAGGTTGTAAGAAGCAAAAATTGAGAGCTCATAGCGATTTCTATCCTAATGCAAAAGCAAATGATTGGGCACTGAGTTTTGGAGAAAACTTTGATATACAAGCAGAAGCAAAAGGTAAAAATCTAGCATCTGAACAGTTGTACGAGCAATCTATAGCCGCATAGCCATATTATTATTTTCACATAAATAGATGTGTAAAGGAATATTAAAATGGCATCAAAACCAGTCGAAAGAGAAAAAAACAGAAAAGGCACTTCTATAGGTCGTGGCAAGTTCAAAAAATCTTCTATGAATAAGCACAAGAAACGTTCGTATAAAGCATACGTGGGTCAAGGTAAAAGAAGATAATGAAAGCCAGTGAACTTAATACAGCAGTGTTTACGTTTGGTAGGTTCAATCCACCAACAATAGGACACGCAAGACTAGTTGACATGATCAAACGTCAGCCAGGTAAGCCTTACGTCTTTTTGAGCCATACACAAAAACCAAAGACTGATCCGTTATCATATGGACAAAAACTGACCTATGCTAAAACTAGTTTTCCTGATGTAACAATAGGTGACTATGAAGTTAAGACTGTGATACAAGCATTACAGAAACTAGAATCATTAGGTTATTCAAATGTCATAATGATAGTTGGTTCAGACAGAGTGGATCAGTTTAAAGAATTCGTACCAAAGTATAATGGTAAAGATTACAAGTTTGATAGTGTCAAGATTATAAGTGCTGGTGAAAGAGATCCAGATTCAGAAGGAGTAGAAGGTATGTCTGCTTCTAAAATGAGGAAGTTTGCTGTTGATAAAGATTTTGAAAACTTTAAGACAGGAGTTATTAATAAAGCAGACGCTAAAAAAATGTATGATGAAGTAAGAGCTGGAATGGGTCTAGCAGAAGTCAAGACAACAGTAATTAAAAGAATTATGGATGCAGATGAAGTGGACGAAAGAGAATTACCACCTGTCATGCAGTCAAGACCAAAAATTGACGTCATCAACAACATAGCATCAAGAACAGACAATAAACCTTTTCCTTTAAGTTACAAAGACACAGGCGGCGCCGCTACTAAAGGTTTATTCTACATCACACCACAAGTAGCGAAAAAATTTATAAACTTCTTTGATAGAACAAATGATGAAAATCAAAATTATGTAAGAGATGCATTGAAAAGTATTTCTAAAACAGCAAAAGTTTTTAAAGATCTTGGATTACAATTTAACGTACAAATGCAACCAACAGAGTCAATTAACGAAGCAATTACAAATAAGCCAGATGTTTACGTTGATATGGACGGAGTTATTGCTGATTTCTTTTCAGCACTAGCAAAGTTTAGAGGCACATCGCATTGGAAAGATGAAGGTAAAATTAGTGTTGAGGACAGTATCAAGGCTATAGCAGGTACAGACTTCTTTTCTACGTTGCCAGTCTTTCCTACTGCAAAACAATTAATATCAACAGTCAAGAATTTTACTGGTGGTGAGTGGCACATATGCAGTTCACCTTTGAGAGGTGATCATGAGAACTCTAAAAAACACAAATTAGATTGGTTAAAAACGAACGGTTTCGAACCTATGACAACAATTATCACAGGTAGAAAAGAAAGTCATGCAACAACAAAAGACAACCAAAGTTTCAGACCAAATATATTGATTGATGACAAACCTTCAAACATAGAGCGTTGGCAAATGAAAAATGGTATAGGATTAAGATACCAAGCCAACAAAGATAGTTTATCAAGAGTTAATACAGCATTTCAAATTATAAAAGACTATATGGCCAAGAAACAAGGTCCATGGACACCGGAAGAAGTTAGGAAAGTTAATTCAGCAATCGACAGTGGTTCACAGGTAGCCGAAGGTTTAAATGAATACGGTAGAATAGTACAAGGTATAAACACAACAGTTGATGTAGGAACAGATGCTATTAAAAAGCAATCAAGTAAAATGGGCTTTAAAGTTGACAAAGATGGTTATCCTCCTATTTTAAAAACAAGTTACGCAAATAAAAAAATATCAGAAGTATTGCAAGAAGACGAATTAAAATTTCAAAATGAAAAAGGTAATTTAAGTCTTAACACATTACCAGGCACAAAGAAATGGCAACAAGCAAAGAAGAATTCAAAACCAGGAACACAAGATTGGTTTAAGACTTGGAGAACTATGCCTTTCTTAACTAAAGGCAGAAAAAATCATTATATGCTACCAGTGAAAGAAAAAATGGAAATATTGATGCACAATATCGATCTGTTAGAGAAATGGAGTCAAAAATACAAGAAGAGTATTAATTGCAACAATCCAAAAGGATTTTCACAAAAAGCTCATTGTGCCGGAAAGAAAAAGTAATGAGACTACTTGAGCTGTTCAAAGAAGATAGAGATGTAACGGATCAGGAGTTACAACAGTTAGAAGCATATGCTGATAGATTGTTTGCTTCATTGGGCATCGATGTTGAATTTTCAAGACACTTCAAAGACAGAGTCAACGATCCTAGAAATAAAAAACCAATTACCATTGCAGAACTTACAAGACTTTTTAAACAGATTTACAAGAAACACGGTAAGCCGATAGCACAATTAGGTCCAGATGCAGAAGCAGTAATGAAAGACATGAGAACAGATGTAAATGTTCCTTTCGCTTTACAGTGGGACGGCAAAGAATTAGATCTTGTTGCAAAAACAATTATGCGTAAGTCAAACTTTGCAACACCAAATCCAGAGTTTGCAGTAGAATCTTTAGTTGAAGCATATATGATGGATTTAAATCAAGATGAAGATATGTTAGTTCTTAAAGTTAAAGACACAGATAAACCAGGTCATGTTGAGATTAGAGGAAAAAAAGATTATGAAACAGATGGATATGATCCGAAAGATCCTTTACATAAAGTTTTAGATCAGTTAGATCCAGCAACAGTGGCAAAACTTTACGGTAGTGAAGAACCAGTATTCTTAAACCCAAAGAATCCAAGAACTGAAAAGACAATAGCAAAAGCAATGACTTTAATGAAAGAGCATGGAATGGTACCTATATATCATACAATGAAAGCATACAAGATGAGTAAAGCAAAACATCCAGATGGTTCGGCTTATTTTAAAAGTGATTATCCTAAGTATATGGAAAATTTTGCAGATGGAAAAGTAAAAGGTAAATCAAGACCAGGCAGAGTAAAAAGAGCAGGTGCAAGTTGCAAAGGTTCGGTAACGGATTTAAGACGTAAGGCAAAGAATAGTAGTGGTGAAAAAGCAAAGATGTATCACTGGTGTGCTAATATGAAGTCAGGAAGAAAGAAATAGTTAGCAATGTTAGATGATTGTATATGGCTTACAAATGGTCTACAAATTGGTGACGCAGATGACTCTAAATCAGTATTATCAAAAGCCTGTTGTAGATCAAAACACAACCAATCAGTAATTGATTCAACTGATGGAGATCTAAAAAAATTAGTATCTGCATCACAATCTCCAGAAGATCATATACAAAAATTAAAAAATCCTTTATACAATTTTCAAAATCTTAAAGATACTGTATGTAAAACTTGCCATGAAGCCGAAAAAGGCACGGGCCAGAGTATGAGGACAGTGTACGCAGGCCATTATACAAAGAAAGTAAAGCCAGGAACAATTAGACTTCTACAAGTTAGTTTTGGTAACTTCTGCAATTTTAAATGTAGATACTGTAGTCCAACACACAGTACAAGTTGGAATGACGACACACCGTTCATGAATGAAATAAGAGAACAAAACAAAGATTCAAAAATTAATATAAATCATGTCTACACTAAAGCACTCAACAATGAACAAGAAACTTACAACATAGAAAAAAATATAGTCGAACAATTAAGTAGTGTGGACCTTAGTCATTTGCAATATGTAGGTGTGTTTGGTGGAGAACCTTTTTTATCCAGACATTGGAAACCATTCGTTGAGTTATTATCCCAAAAGTGTGATATTTCTAAAGTAAGATTACAGATTAATTCTAATTTTAGTATATTTCCAAAGTCAAATACTATAGAAGTACTGAAAAAATTTGGTCATATTGATCTTAGAGCTAGTGTAGAAGCAACAGGTAAGTTAGCTGAATATATAAGAGCAGGACTGCAATGGACAGTTTTTGAAAAAAACTATAATAAATGGAAGGATATTTCGGTAGAATATCCAAATATAAGATTACAGATACATATGACAAATAATGTTTACAGTATTAATAAAGTTTCAGAGTTTGAAGAATGGTTACTTGATACGTCAAATGGACAACCAAAGCAATACTTTCCGCAATATCTTTACACACCTGAATTCTTAGATCTTAGAAGAGTTCTCACAGAACAACAGTTAGACATATGTATTAAAAGAATAGAAAAAATGAAGATAGATAAACTGAGAAAATCGTTATTAAACTTTGTATCTAGCAAGAATTTATACGATGCAGATCTTGTAGAAAAATTTAAACTTTTTAACGGCTCTTTAGACAAATCAAGAACAGAAACTCTTGGTGATGTGAACCCAGAATTAGCAGAGTGGATATTAAAATAATTTAATAAATAATATTATGAGACTATTTGAATTATTACATATAGACGAAGGTAAGAAGAAACCTAAGCCAACTAACCCTAGTAAATGGGCATATTACAAAGGTCAGGCTAAGAAAAAGTTTGACGTTTATCCGTCAGCATATGCGAATGCATGGGCGGCCAAGATGTATAAGAAAGCTGGCGGGGGCTGGAGATAATGAGACTTAACGAACTACACAGAGATGTGGTTCAAGATGCTGTTAAGTACCACATCGAGAACAACATACCTTTCAGAGAAAACATATTTAGGCCAGGCACTCAAAATTTCTTTAGGCTTTTTAATGAAGCAAGAAGACTTTACGAAAAAGGTCTTATAAAAGCAGACTGGGAAGATATTGAGTTATTTGAAACAGATATAGGAACAGTGATAAATGCCAAAGAAGGAAAGATTGCATTAGACCTTCCTTTTGAAGAAACAACTGATTTAGAAGAAGCAGAGTATCAAGGTAAAAAAGTAAAATTAAATTCACCTAAACGTGGAGGCAGTAAAAAATACTATGTCTACACTAAAAATAAAAAAGGTAATGTAATTAAAGTATCATGGGGTGACACAACTGGACTTAAGACCAAAGCAAACAATCCTGGCGCAGTAAAGAGCTTTGTAGCAAGACATGACTGTAAAAATAAGAATGATAAAACTAAAGCAGGTTACTGGGCTTGTAGGACACCAAGATATAAGCAACTAGGTGTGAAAGGTGGCCAGTGGTGGTAAAGCCTTATGCAGACAAAAAGATTAATGAGAATGTTTTTATTAGAACGTTTGAAAGTGATGTAGAGTCAACAGAATTAGTTTGGCACAGAGATGCCAATAGCAGAAATATAAAAGTAATGGAAGGCGAAGGTTGGAAGTTACAATTTGATGATACTCTACCGAAGCAGATGAAAGTGAATGAGAATTATTTTATTCAGGCAAACACGTATCATAGAGTTATTAAAGGTGACTCAAATTTGATATTAGAAGTCAAGGAGAATGTTTAATGTCAAAACTTCGTATAGTACCAAAAGAAAACAGAAGTATAAAATTATCAAGTGATCAAGTCATTCAAGCTCTTGCTAATTATCTTGCAGATGAAGATATGTTAACTGAAGCAGAATGCACTGGAGTGATGACTTACATGATGGAAGATGATGCAGGAATAACTGTTGAACTGATCTTTGATCAGAAACAAACAATGCAGTAGGAAAACAAGATGCGTTTAGTAGAACTTATAGATGAAGAATACCAAGGAGGATTGCGTAAGTGGTTCAAGCAGAAATGGGTGAACATTGGCAAGAAGAAAAAAGGTGGTGGTCATCCTGAGTGTGGTACTTCAGGAAAGAAAAGTGGATACGCAAAATGTGTGCCAGCTTCAAAGGCCGCATCTATGAGTAAGAAAGAAAAAGAGTCAGCAACAAGAAGAAAACGTGCCGCACAGAACAAAGCAGGTAGAGGTGGCAAGAAACAATCAGGACAAGGTAATAAACCTATTAGAGTAAGTACGAAGGCCAAGTAGATGAGTAACAAGAGGCGCTTCTTGGATGAATGGGAAAACTTATGTTGGAGCGACACAGATCCAAAAGATTTGTGGATGTTTGACAAACTACTTTTAGCAAAAAGATTAGGATACAAATGTGGCCCGGTAGGTACAGCGGTGCCGGAACCAGGCAAATATATTGTAAGGCCATGCATTAATCCCATGGGTCTTGGCTTGGGTGCAGAAATACACAACATTTTAAGAAAGACAGATCATTTACCTCCGGGTCATTTTTGGTGTGAAATATTTGAAGGAGATCATATTAGTGTTGATTATGAATATGGTGAACCTGTGTTGACTGTTAAAGGAATAAGATCCAATAATAAAGATCTGACAAGATGGGACAAATGGATCAAAGTCGATAATGATATTAAGTTTCCGGAAGTGTTAGAAGAATATAAAGACAAATACAAATATTTTAATTGTGAATTTATAGATAAGAAGTTAATTGAAGTACACTTAAGAGTGAATCCTGATTTTGCAAATGATAATTCAGAATACATACCTGTATTCAAGGGCGATTCTATAGATCCACCAGAAGGTTATAGATACATCAAGGACCCTGAAGCACATGGGCGTATTGGTGCATTTATTAAATAAATACTTTTATGCGTTATACTGAGTTATTAGAATCTATGTCTTTTTCAGCAGGTCACAAGGACCCTAAGAGTAATTATTGGGTGAGTGACACGGATTCGGGCGATCCATACACAGATGAATTCTACAAAAACACTGACAAATATATGTACAGTGATGATGAACCACCTGCAAATCCAAACTACAAAGAAGAGCTAGATTTAACTTTGTCAAACGCAAGTATGCGTGATGTAATGGATACATTAGGTTACACAACAGATTTAGAAAATTCTGCACCATTTCCTATAGATGAATTCATAGCAAGGACAACTCAATGGTTGCAAAAAAATATTGGAAAGTTATCGCCAGAAATAAAACCACAAATAGCAAAAAGACCACACGGTGCTACAATGATTGGTGGTGGTAAGCCTGAGGGATATTACAACAGAATTATCAAAAGAATGAATGAGATTGCCAGAACAGGCAAGGAAAATGGCGCAACACACGTTTGGGCTAGTTAGGTAAATAGTGTTATGAAGCTGTCACAAATATTTGAAACCAAAAAAGAAGTCAAAGATCGTAATCCAGTAGCCAAAGAACTGAGACAAAATCCTCAATATAAAGCAAAAACTGAGATAGACAAGAAAAAAGAAGTTAAAAAAGGATATCAAAAACATAAAGGTAAGATGGAAGAAGCAACTATCAAACCTTATATTTCTATGTACAAAGATGAAAAAGATGGCAAACAAGTTTATGATGTGTTAGACAAAAATGAAAAGTCGGCTTTTAAAACAAAAGATTACGATAAAGCAAAAGAATACTTCAAACAGAATTTTGATAAGTTAAAAGAACTTAAGGAAGACGAAGCAACTTCGCAGAGATATGCCGCGGCATGGAGAAAAGAAAACCCAATTGGTAGCAACTGGTTGAATCCAGATGACTATGATGCAGATTCAGAAGGTGAACATTATATCACTAACACAAGAACTGAAATGGACATATTTAAAGTTCCAGCAAAGAATTACGATGAAGCATTTGATAAATGGTTAGATGGAGGTTCGTCGAGTGAACCGAAAGACAACATCTATTACGATTCAACAAAAGACTATGCAAGTGATCATCAGTACTGGGGTAGAAAAGCACCAGAGCAAGAAGATGATGAAGATTTAGAAGATTCAGTACAACATACATCAGAAGCAGGTTACCAAGGTGAGGTAGAGCCAACATCACACACTTTTAAGAAAGCAGATTTAGATAAAGTAAAGAACACGATCAAAAGCAAAGGCATGAGTGCTGATGCAGAAAAAACAGATGGTGGTGTTAAAGTACACACATATGACAAAGACAGATCAAGCATCGCAAAAGCATTAGGTATAGATGAAGCCATACCGGCGGCGGTAGGTGCAGTGGCAAGAGCCTTAGTTGCTCCTGGAATAAAAGGAAAGTTATCAAGGGCGGCGGCGAATACGGCAATTGATAAAATGACTGACTCTATGGACAACCATGGTGATGAATCAAGAGATGTAGCAACAGACTTATGGGCAGATATGCCAAACTTTGAAAAAGAAAAGTTTGGTGGAAACAACGAAGAAGGTTTTGAAAACTTTTTAAAGTCAGATGATTTCAGAGATCATCTAGATCATCTTAGATCCAAGTTCGAAGATAAAATGCAACCAGATCCGGAATTAACTGCTGATGATATGGAAGATGAGGACCTACCGGCTTTCCTAAAACAATACAAAAAGAAGACAGCAGAACTAGACAGAATGAGAAAGTTGGCAGGTATGTCAACAGCATCAGCATCAGACATGAATGAAGACTATCAGAAGATGGTGAGAGATGTTATACTAAAGCTGATTAAGAAAGGTATGTCAGATGATGAGATACAAGATAGAACAGGTGAAGCAGGAGAAAGAATTAAGATAATCAGACAGAACGCTGAAAAAGAAATGAATGAATATGATGGCCCAGATGAAACAATAGATGGTTCTTTTACAGATAAACAAATTAAACAAGCCTTTGGTGTGTTGAATGATCCAAGATTTAAGCAAGGAAACTATGATGGTGCAGTGGCAGTAATCAATAAAATAGCACCAGGCTTATCAGATCATCCTAGCGTTGCAAACGCATTGAAGAGAGCCAATGAAGCAACACAAGATATTGCACAACAGACACAGGCCACTTCAGCAACACAAACTACAGCACAGCCACAAGGACAACAGCCACAAGGACAACAACCGCAAGACATGGCTAAAAAATTAAATCCACTAAAGAGTGTTATCAAAACTAGGACTTCGTCACAACAAGCGGCCAAAGGTTTAGACGCTATGGGCAAAGGTGAAATAGTTCCACCAGCACAAAGAGGAGCGGCTTCTGACTTTGTTAATACAGCAACAAAAGTAATGACTGATCCTAAAACTGCTATGCAGTATAGAAATTTAGTGAAGAAGGTCAGTCAGTAATGGACTTAGAATATTTAAAAAAATTAGCAGGTATCACAGGACATGAACAGATGTCAATGAAATCTGTTGAACAAGAAATTGCAGAGAGAAGAAGGGAAACAATGCGTAATGTTATGCGTGAAGCAAAAGAAGAAACTTTAGAACTCGAAAAGCTATCGTACAATGCAGATGCACTAGCACCTGTTCTTTCTAAAGAAAATGTTGACTATCATTACAAAGTATTAAGCGCCGGATATGTTAACAGATACAACAATAAAGAAGGTGATCCAGATTTTAATTATGGTGGTGCTAAATTACATAATTTATTTTGGCAACAGTTTAAACCAGCAAAAGAATCAAGTACACTAGGCGGTCCAATAGAACAAACTATCACAGCAAACTATGGAGACTTAAAAGGTCTTACTGAAAAAATGGTAGAAGCGGCTATGACTATACAAGGTTCTGGTTGGGTATACATGACAAAGACTGGCACAATAAAGACAACACCGAATCAAAGTTTTAAGACTGACGTGTTCATGCCAATCGATATGTGGGAACATTCTTTCATGGATTACGTTCCAGCCAAAGATGCAAAGAAAAAATATATTGAATCAGTTATGAAATTAATGGACTGGGACAAATTAAACAGAAGGCTTGAAGGATGAGATTTTTAATTTGTAACGGAAGTCTAAAAGGTGATGGCGAATCTAACACGTTCAAAGTCAGCAAAATGTTACAGACGGCTTTTAATATGCTCGGTCATGAATGTGAACTTGTAACTTTAAGAGATTTAAATTATGAAGGCTCTACAGATGAAGTTAATGATGAATTACAGCCAGTAATAAAAAAAATGCTCGAAATGGATGGTGTTGTATTTGCAACTCCGATATGGTGGGGAGTACATAGTTGTCATATACAAGCATTGATGGAAAGATTAGATCCAATATACAGTTGGGCAAAAGATAATAACTATCAACCTTTTTACAATAAAGTTTTTGGTAGTTTAGTATCAGGTGGCGGAGATGGTTTTCAACATATACACGGAATACTTTATTCATTTGCATCAAACTTTGGATTTACAATTCCACCACAGTGTAACATAGAGTCAAGAGCACAAGGCACAGCAAACATTGTAAAAGATGATGACACATATGAACAAGTAAAGAACTGTGCTACAAATATGGTAGTATGGGCACAAATCTTAAGAGAGAACCAACCTACTATAAAAGCCAGACATGGATCAGTTGATATAAACGAATCAAATTTAGCCAATGCTGAACTGGCAAAAAAATTTAATAATTATGGACTAGCGGCCAAGCATTTACAAGGCAGGTTCTATGCTTATAAAGATGGTAAGATGACAGGTGGACCTTTTGATACTATTGATCAGTTACAAGCACATCAGCAAGAAATATTAGATAAAATGGATAGCAAAAATGAAAATTAATGATATATTACATGAAAACGATAGACGTGATTTTTTAAAGAAAGCCGTAGCAGGAGCAGGTGCTCTTGCCTTAGGTTCTATTGCTGTACCGTCAAAAGCATGGCCATCTGAGCTACCACAAGATTTTAACTTCATGGATCAGTTCTTAAGTGACAAAGTTCTTAATGATCCTAAGTACAAAGAGTTCAAGTCAATTGGCGAAAAATTGTTAAATACGTTAAGAGAGATAGAAAAGAGCAAACAGAAACAGAATGCTCAAAGCAAAGGAATTGAAGTATAATGGCTACACAAAGCGAAAATTTATTTCCGACTACAGATAATACTATTAGTTTAGGATCTAATAGTAAGAGATGGTCTGATGTTTACGCTTTAGAGTTTCACGGTAAAGCCACATCTGCAGATACAGTTACTTCACTTTCTAACCACACACTAGACAGTTTAAACAATGTATCAGTAGCAAATCCTAATACAAATTCAATTTTACAGTATGACGGAGCAAACTGGGTAGCCAACAGTGCGGCGAACCCTACTTTAATAAATGATCTTACAGATGTTGATTCAGCAAGTCCAGTAAGTGGAATGTTTCTAAGATATAATGCAAGTTCAAGTAAGTGGGAAGCCACTACAGTTAATCCAGCAAACATAACTCCTACATTTGTAGGACTAGCGGATACACCATCGTCATATTCGGCAAATCAACTTTTAAAAGTTAATTCGTCTGGAAATGCAATAGAATTTTTTACAAATCCAGGTTACATATCAGATCTAAGTGCTCAGACTACTGACGATTTAGCAGAAGGTTCAACTAACCTTTACTATACAGATGCTAGATGGGACACTAGATTTTCAAATAGATCTACAACGAATTTACCAGAAGGTAGTAATTTATATTTCACTAACGCAAGAGCAGATGCTCGTATTGCCGCGGCAAGTCTTAATGATTTATCAGATGTCAACACAGGTGCAAAATCAAACGATGATGTGTTAACATGGGACAACGCAAACAGTTATTGGAAGTCAAGTCCAGTAGCAATAGGAAGCCTAGGCGGAGTAACAATAACATCACCTAGCTCAGGACAAGTTTTAAAATACAATGGCAGTGCTTGGGTAAATGCCGCTGATGCCGATTCAGGAACGTTCAGTTCATTAACAGACGTAGGAATATCAGCAAGAGCAAATAACGCCGTTGTTTTTTACAATGCTACCACAGCCAAAAACGAATATACTAATTCACCAACTTTCGATGAAGTAACACTAACAGGTAACTTGAACCTGAGTGCTAATTCATCTATAGGTGGTACAATAACATTCACTGACACGATATTACCGATTGGTGAAGGAAGTTCAAATACTACAGCAATAGGAATCAGAGCAGATAAAGGAACAGGATCTCGTCATGCTTATCTAACTTGGTCGAAATCAAATAACCAATGGGAATCATATTACAGTGATCAACCCAATGGTAATGCTCCTTTTGTGACAGCATCTATTAATGCAGTACTTAAAGGAAACTTGGAAGCACAAGTAACAGCACACATATTACCGAGTACAACTAACACATATGACTTAGGTAGTACTGCAAAAGCATTTAGAAAAATTTACGGAGAAGCGACATCGGCCAGTTATGCAGACTTGGCAGAGATGTATGCTGGTGATGAAAATTATGAGGTAGGTACAGTTGTTGTAATAGGCGGAACCAATGAAGTAACTGCTTGTAACAAACACGCAGATTCAAAACTAGCAGGTGTGGTTTCAGAAAATCCTGGTTACTTGATGAATAGAGATATTGAAGCAGAGTTTCCAGTATGTGTAGGTTTTGTAGGAAGGGTTCCTGTTAAAGTAGTAGGACACATTAAAAAAGGTGACTTACTAACTACGAGTTCGATAAAAGGTTGTGCAACAAAATTTTCACAAGGTACACAACAAGTTGGTACTATAATTGGTGTAGCGTTACAGGATAAAACTGAAGAAGGCGAATCAACTATAGAAGTGATGTTAAAAAGATGTTAATAGCAGAAATATATAACGTACCGATCAAAGAGTCAGCATCAGCAGGTGCAACATCTTCAGCAATGATGGCATCAATTGCCATGCCAATGTTTACAGGAAGAAAAGGAACAGCTCATCATGTAGCGGCTAGAAGAGCAATAGATCCTATGGGACATATATTCAAAGGTAAAAAACTAAAGCAAAAGCCATATAAAATGGGACACAGTGCAGATACATTAGCATACAGAAATAAAGTCAAAGATATATACCCAACTAAATAATACTATGAGACTAGCAGAAGTATTAGAAAGAAAACTTACCAAACCAGAGAAAAGCGAGAGAGAACGTCTTAAGGATAAGTTTGACGATAAAGGTCTCAAAAAAGAATTCAAGAAAAGATACGGAGCAGAGAAAGGTGAGCAAGTTTACTTTGCCACTATAACAAAAATGGCGAAGGAGAGAGCATAATGAGTGATATTAGAAAATGGAAACAGATAACAGAAGATCATGATAATATGAGTCATGATGCAGGTGTTCACGATCATGAGGCTTCGATGGCTAGAGGACAACTTTATCATATAGCCAAGGACGCTATCAAATTAATACAAATGATCGACAAAGGTGATAATTTAGAAGGTTGGGTAGCATCAAAAATAACCAAAGCAAAAGAGAACATTTCGGTTGTTGCTGACTACATGGAATCAGAAGATACTGTCAACAAAGAAGACGATAAAAGTTGTTGACATTTTGATAAAAATCATTTAAATTATTATTAATGCCGCTTTAGCTCAGTTGGTAGAGCAACTGATTTGTAATCAG
>CEUH01308765.1_pt1 | contig 15179 bp, 4 predicted proteins | sample 356461 | NCBI WGS metagenome assembly CEUH01 (sample SAMEA2623275, study PRJEB7988) | marine metagenome | isolation source: saline water (ENVO:00002010), including
TAATAGTCAATTTTCTAATCTAGAAGATAATTTAAATTTATTTGTAGATTTAATTGAATTACCTATAACTGGTGAATATAATAATTTTTTAATTACAGTAAAAAATAACGATAAGACTGGTATTACCACTCAAATTCAATTATCGGAAATTGTTGTATTGAATAAAGATGATGCAATTGGTAATAATATTGATAATCCAAATCTGTTGATAGAAAAATATCAAACAATTAATTCAGGAACAGATTTTCAATCTTTTGATACTGACAGATTTGGTTCTTTTGAATTATTTAAAGATCCTGATACTAATATCAGCACTTTAAGATTTATTCCTACAGAAAAATATGAGGTTGACTATGATATTAAAATTCTGCAAAGTAATTTTACAACTGCTATTTCTGCAGCATCAAGTATAAATATCGGACCTATTAATAATAGTGGTTTTATTGGAACAGTTGCTAGTGGATCAACAGATGAAATATTAACAGTATCAACAAACGAATTTAATTCATTTTTTGTTAATTCTCAAGTAATTGATAATTTAACTGGAAATTGTAATTTTGTAGAAAATTACATTACTCATAATGGTCAAGATACTTTCATAGCAGAAGCATTTATAGATTCTGATAAATCATTCTTATCAAACAACAGAATAGGAATTTTAACATCTTCATTATCTGGACAAACTTTATCATTTAAATTTGAAAATAATACTCCAAATACTGTAACTATAAAATCTAAAATTACTTCTTTTGGAGATCCTGATGTTGGTATTGGTACTTTTAGATTTAAATCTAGTGATCAAATAGATGGATCAGAAAGATCAGTCATATATGAAGGTTTTGCACAAAGTGGAGTAGGAACAACATCTATTGCTGAGTTGTCTAAAAACTTTGATGCAGTCAAATCTTTAGTTGAAGTTAATTCAACATCTGGATCAAGATCTGTACATGAAGTATTAACAGTTATAGATGGAAATGGTGTTTATGTACAACCAGCACAATACTTAGTAAATGGTGATAATAATTTAGGATTAGGTACGTTTGGAAGTAGTAATACATCCTCTGATTTTAAAATTTTATTCCATCCAGATGATTTAGTTGGTGTTACAACAGTGTCTGTTTTAAATCAAGCATTTTACAAGGATCTTGATAGATTTAATGTTCCTAATGTTCTTGATATTGGTAATGCAATAGAGGAGAGAGTATTATTTAAATTATATAATGCAATTAATGGTGAAAGAGTTAATAGAAGAGATTTTGAATTGACAACAAAATCAATTCCAATTTTCTCTAAAACATTTAACCCACAATCAACCACATTAGAAGCAGAAACAGGTACTTTTAAAATTGATAGTCATTTCTTTAGAACTGATGAAGAATTAATTTATACTCCAGAATCATCAGTTATAGGTATAGGTTCTACTGCAATTCAATATAAATCTTCAACAGGTGCGATGGATGATTTACCTTCTTCAGTATTTGCAATAAAAGTAAATGATAATAATTTCCAAATTGCAACAACTAGAGCAGGATCTGCAGTTACATTTACAGGTCTAGGTGAAGGAAATCGACATAAATTTACGATGGCAAAGAGAAATGAAAAATCATTAGTAATTGTTGATGATATAATTCAATATCCAATGTCACCTTCTTTAGTTGAGCATAGTTTAGAAAATAATATTAATAGTGAAGTTGGATTATCAACAAACGTTTTAACTTTGAGTGGAATTTCTACAATTAATCCAAATGATTTCCTTAAGGTTGAGGATGAATTTTTAAAAGTTATAAATGTAGGTTTTGGAACTACTTCTCATGGACCAATAACACCTGGATTATCAACTGAAGGTAATTATGCTCTTGTAAAAGTAGAACGAGGTTCTGTTGGAACATCAGTATCCACGTACTCCGATGGAACATCAGTTAGAAAATTTAATGGTTCATTTAATATTGTTGATAGCACAATTAATTTTGCTGATGCACCTAGAGGTAATCCTGATATTCAGGTTACACCAAGTGGATTATTGTTAGAAACTTCAGATTTTCAGGGAAGAGTTTATTTAAGAAATGATTACAGCACTAATACAATATATGATGATATTTCTCGTAATTTTAATGGTATAACAACTGCATTTAACTTAACTGTTGGTGGAGCAAATACCATAGGTATAGGAACTAGTGGTGGAAACGGTATTTTAATGATTAATGGAATATTCCAAACACCATCAACAGATAACAATCCAAGCAATAATTTTAAAATAGTTGAATCTGGTAGTGGTGCAACTGGTATCACAACAATAGTATTTTCTGGAATAACCTCAGCTATTACTAATGAATTAGTAATTGATCCTACAGATATTAACAATAATGAATTACCAAGAGGTGGTGTCCCTATTTCATTTGGATCAACTACAGGATTAGGATATGCACCATTAGTAGGTGCTCGTATAAGAGGTGTGTTAAATGGTAGTGGTGGAATTACAACACACGTAGGTGTTGCGACGACTGGATCTGCTCTAGCTATCTCTACTGCGAGTTATGATAACAACACTGGAATCTTATCAATTAGAACATCTGATGCACATAATATTAAATTCAGTGATCCGAATGTTGATGAAATTAAATTAGTAGGGTTAGAGTTTGATTGTCCTCCAGGACATGCTGGAATAACCACTACGATATTCCCAGATGGAACAATTGGTGATAAATTTGCAATTATTGGAACAGGTGTTGGTATTGGATCAACAAATGAAATTAGAGTTAATGTTGGTACTAGCACAATTCCTCACAGTTATGTGGGATCTGGAACTGCCTTCCCTTGGTATGGTCATTTAACACTAGGTTCTGGTTATAACAACATAGTTTCCATTGGAGTTACCATAAGTGATCCTACAGGAGTAAATGCAAGAATTACTGCAACTCCAAAACAATACAATACACATGTATTTGATCTTGCAAATAGTAATGCGAATAATAGTATAACGAAAAATTCTTTTTCAGGTTTAACATTTACACCATCAGGAGCAACTTATGCACCAGATACTGGTATTTTAGAATTATCATTTGGAGTTGCTCATGGTATCACTGTATCGGATACAATTGGTATTAAAACAGAATCCCTTGCATTTAGATGCTCTCAAGATGATTTCAATAGTCTTCATTATTACCCAAGAGCTAAAGATCCAGTAGCTGGTGTTCAAACTTCAGTTTTATCTGTTCCAGATTCCACAACTTTAACGGTTGATGTAGGAAAATCAAATGTAAACACAGGTGGTGCACTGCAATTTACAGTTGAAGATGAGGGTTCAGGATATACTGATCCAACCATATGTGTTACTCTTCCATCATATGATAATTTATCTGTTAGAGGAATATCTAGAGTTGGTTTAGGATCAACAACTGATACAGGAACAGGATTATTAGTTAATTCGATTGTTTCTTCAAGTAGTACAACAGGAATTGGATCAGGATTTTTTGAATTTAGTAGGTTTGAGCAAAAAAGATCAGGATATGCATTTGAAAGAGGTGATGTATTCCAACCAATTGGACTAGTTACTGATAGAAGATTATATAAACCATATCAAGAGGCAACTGTAGAGATTGAAAGAATATACAATGATAATTTCTGTTTATGGCAATTTGGTGAATTAGATTTTCTTGATAGCATCAAAACACTTCAAGACGGGACAAGAACTAGATTCCCATTAAAATATAATGGATTACCTGTTACTCTAAAATTGGATGAAGAATTAGATACTAGTCTTGAAAGTATATTATTAGTTGTTGTTAATGGTGTGGTTCAAGAACCAAAAGTAACATATCAATTTATTGGATCTGGTTCTATAAATTTCACAGAACCATTAGATCCTTCTGCGGATGTAGCGATGTATTTTTATAAAGGAACTGATGGTGTTGATAGTTTTGTTTCTACAGGAACTACAAGTATATTTGAAATAGGAGATCAAGTTCAAATAATAGGAAATTCAATTTTAGGGTCTCAAGATAAAAGAAGAATAAAATCATTAGATACAGATAGTAGTTTAGAAACAATAATTTATACTGGATCTGGAATTGATGTTACAGGTGAAATTGAAAGACCAATAAAATTATTAAAACAAAAAGAAGATGTTATTATTGATAATACATTAGTTTCTAAAAAAAGATTAAATTTAGAACCAATAATATTACCAACTGCAAAAATTATTGATGATGTAAATCAAAATGATACTACTCTTTATGTTGATAATGCTAAATTATTTAATTATGAAAAAATTCCTGCAGGACCAAATTTAAAATTAGGAGGTGTAATTGTTTCTGGAAAACAAATACAAACTGCAGAAATGACTTCAGTTGTTTCTTCTGCAGGAACAGTTCAATCTCTTAATATAGTTAATCCTGGTTTTGGATATACTGTTGGTGCAGCAGTCAGTATATCAATCGGTGCACCTATAGGAGTTTCACCTGGATTTGATGTTGTAGGAATTTCTACATTTGCTTCAGCAAATGTGACTGTTGGTGCAGGAGGCACAATTGAATCTTTTGAAATTACTAATCCTGGTCTAGGATATTCACAAACAAATCCACCACAAGTTATTGTTGAAACTCCATTTTTTAATGAAGAAAAAATTAAATCTTTAGATTCTGGATTATCTATTCAATCTACATCAGGAATACTTACAGGAATAGGAACTACAACTATAGGATCAGTTTTAGGTATTAAATTTATAGGAATTAGTACAATTTCTACAGGTGCTCAAAGTTTTGATGCAATTCAAATTGGAAAACCAATTTACATTTACAATACTGGTGTTGGTGCAGGATTAACATCAATGGACACTAGTGGAATTCATACTGTCGGTATTGGAACAGAATTCGTTGATAATGTTTATTCAGTAGCAGAGTTTACAACTAGAGGAACTGCACCTAATGTAGTTGGAATAATAACATGTGCCATTGAATCAAACACAAATACAATCGGTATTGCTGCGACATCTGGAATTAATTCGAATGATCAAGTAGGTAATTATTCTCTTGGTGTAATATCTAACATAAATCCACCTATTTCAATATCTATTGGTGTTACTGGTTTAACTGTAAATTCTGGTTTGACAACTTTCCCTACATTACAAAGAATGGGTGTTAGTGCAGGTGATAGTTTTAATGAAACTGGGGGACTTAAAACTCCTATTTAAATATGTTGTATAAATATCTAAAAAACTACTAAGATGCCAGCAATAGTAACAGATCAATTTAGAATATTAAACGCTAGCAATTTCATAGAGTCCGTAAAAAATGCTAATAATTCTTATTATGTATTTTTAGGATTAGCAAATCCAACAAGAGGTGGTGGAACTACAGTTGAAGGAGTTGGTATAGGAAGAACTAGTACTTGGAACAATAATACAGATACAAGTGTACCATCTCCAATTGATAATTTACAATATAGAACTCTCTACAGAGATACTTCACTTTTTGCTAAAAAAATAACAACAGCAAACATTAGAAGAGTTGTTAAAAAAAATGATTGGATAGCAAATACGAAATATGATATGTATCGTCATGATTATAGTGTAAGTAAAAATCCAGCACCAAATGGAGGTGCTGGATTATATAATACCAATTATTATGTTATGAATTCTGATTTTAGAGTTTATATTTGTCTTGATAATGGTTCTTCCTCTGTATTACCAGAAGGAAACGGTTCATTAGATGAACCAACTTTTACAGATTTAGAACCATCTGCAGCTGGAACACAAGGTGATGGTTATATTTGGAAATATTTGTACACAGTTTCACCAAGTGATATTATAAAATTTGATTCTACAGAATATATTGTCTTACCAAGTGATTGGTCAACTTCAACTGATTCTCAAATTCAAAGTATAAGAGATGCTGGTAACTCTGATATTTACAAAAATCAAATAAGAAAAGTTTATATTAACAAACCTGGTGTTGCTTATGCTGCTGGTAAAAGTGTAATAGTAGATATTGTGGGTGATGGCACTGGAGCTAAAGTTCAGGTAGAAACAAATAATGCAGGAGAAATAATTAATACAATAGTGACACAGGGAGGTTCAGGATATACATTTGGAATGGTTGATTTACAAAATTTAACTCCCCCAAGTGATTTATCAAAAAAAGCAGAATTAATACCTATTATTCCACCATCTAAAGGTCATGGATCCGATATTTATACTGAGTTAGGAGCAGATAAAATATTAATTTATGCTAGATTTGATGATTCAACTAAAGATTTTCCACCCAATACTCAATTTGGTCAAGTAGGGATTATAAAAAATCCTGAATTATTTGATTCAACAGGAATATGTACCAGTAATACTTATTCTTCTTTAAGTTCTATAATGTTGACTGATACGTCATTATCGGAAATATCAAATACACCTGAAGTAATAGGTATTCCAATAATACAAGACAATACAAATGCTAAAGGATACATCGCATCATTTGATAGAGAAACTAAAGTTTTAAAATATTTTCAAGATAAATCTTTATATTTTCCAAATGCAAATGATCACACAGATTCTAATAACGTTAGCACAATATCAAATGTTATAAAATTTTCTAATGATGATCAGATAAAATCACCATCAACTAACTTTGGAACAGTTAGTGTTAATCAAAACTTTGAAGGATTTTCAACTTCGGTTAATAATAAAAATATTAACCTTGGTGTTAGATTTGAAGGAGGGTTAGCAAATCCTGAGATAAATACAAAGACGGGTGATATAATCTACATTGATAATCGTAAAACAGTCTTACGTGATTTAAGACAAAAAGAGGATGTAAAAATTATTCTGGAATTCTAAAAAACAATGGCACAAAAAACAAATTTAAATATAAGTCCATATTATGATGACTTTGATCCTAAAAATAATTATTACAAAGTATTATTTAAACCAGGATTTCCAGTTCAAGCTAGAGAATTAACTTCCTCTCAATCTATTTTACAAAATCAATTACAAAATTTTGGTGAAAATATTTTTAAAGAGGGTTCTCAAGTAATAGGAGGTAAGATTTATTTTGATAATCAGTTTGCTGCCGTTAAAATTAATGAAGTTAATTATGGAATAGATATATCAATTTATATTCAAAATTATTTGGGTAAAAAAATAACTGGAGCAGATTCTAGAGTAGAGGGAATTATAAAATACATAGCATTACCTACAACTGATGATGTTGAGGTTCCAACAATTTATGTAACATATACAAGTGGTGATAGTAATAATGAGTTAAGCACTTTTATAGATGGTGAAAGATTAATTTGTTCTGAAAATGTAACTTATGGTAATACAACAATAAATGCAAACACACCATTTGCATCATTAATTTCTACAGATGCAACTTCTCTTGGATCTGCTGCATTTATCACAGAAGGTGTTTATTTTACTAGAGGATATTTTGTAACTGTTAAAGCTCAAAATATAGTTTTAGATTATTACACAAATACACCATCATACAGAGTTGGTTTAAAAATTGATGAAATATTAGTAAGTGCAAAGCAAGATGAAAGTTTGTATGACAATGCAAAAGGTTTCAGTAATTTTGCTGCACCAGGTGCCGATAGATTTAAAATTAATTTAACTTTAATTAAAAAATCAATTGAAGATCAAGATGATACTGATTTTGTTGAACTTTTAAGATTGAAAGAAGGAAAAATAAAAGTAATTAATTCTAAGTCAGATTTTAATGTAATAAGAGATTATCTTGCGGAGAGAACTTTTGATGAGTCTGGACATTATATTTCACAACCTTTTTTATTATCAGTTCATAATTCATTAAATGATAATTTAGGAAATGGTGGATTATTTAACATTGATGAAAAAACAGATCAACTACAAACACCATCAGACGATTTAATGTGTTTGAAAATAACAGATGGAAAAGCATATGTTCAAGGGTATGATATTCAACCAGGTGGATCAACTATAATTGATATTGAAAAACCAAGAGAAGTTGGTATTAATAGTATTTCAAGTGTTCCATTTGTTATGGGAAACATATTGGATGTAAATACTGCTAATGGTATTCCAAAACAAGGTGAAGTTATAGAATTATACTCAGATTTTGGTCAAACTGGTGATAATATAGGTAGTGCGAGAGCATATAGTTATAATCTAAAAAATCAAGTTTATGAAGATGATTCTACTACATGGGAATTGCGTCTTTTTGATATACAAACAAATACTGCGTTAACTCTGAATAAGACAATAACTGGAACAGATATTCCTGAAGGTTCATTTGTAAAAGGAAAAAATAGTGGTGCGAGTGGATTTAGTGTTGGTGTTGGTGTTGGAAAAAGAATTGATTTAAACCAAACAACAGGAAATTTTGCAAAAGGTGAACAATTACAAGTTAATGGTGTTGATGTTCCATTATCAATTGGTATTGCTACTGTTTTTGATTCTCATTTAATAAAATCTGTCAAACAACAACCAATTTCAGGATATCCTCAATTTACAGCAAACACTGTTCAAGATTTTTACAGAATTCCAAATGGAATTAGTGTTGTAAATATTACTGGTGTTGCTAATGGTACATCTACAGTTACTGCAGCAAATGCTAAGTTTGAAGCAGGATTAGGTAGAGGTATAACTTTAAGATATCAGCAACCAGGAGAGAATACAGAAACATTCAGTAAAATTTTATCCGTTGGTGCTGGTGGAACAAGTTTAATTATTGGACCAGTAAATGGAAATGTAACAAACGTTTTTAGTAATACACTACCTTCAACTGATATACAAGTTCAAGCATTTATTGGAGATCCTACGATAAGAGGAAACGGTTTATTATATTCAAGATTAGCTAATAACAATGTATCAACAGTCGATTTATCAAGATCGGATTTAAGAATTACTAAACAAATAACAGGTGTAACCTTTTCTAGTAATGCAGCAACTATTACCATAAACGATGTTAAAGCATTGTATCCCGAAATAGATAATGCTTCATTCGAACCTTATGATGAAGAAAGATATTCTATATTTCGAAGTAATGGTAATATTGGACGATTACCTGAAGATAAATTTACAATTAGTGGAGATGGTTCACAAATAATTTTAAGTAGATTTATGAATACTACAAATGCTGTTGTTAGTACTTCAATTAAGAAAAATAATATTAAAAGTAAAACAAAAAGTTATAACAGAAGTCAACTTTTAGATGTTACTTTTTCGAAATATGAAAGATCTGGTCAAACAGCTATTGGAATTGGTGCATCTACAGTACCTGATGGTCTTACTTTCGACAAAAGATATGGTTTAAGAGTTCAAGATGAAGAAATTTCATTAAATCATCCTGATGTTGTTAAATTTTTAGCAGTTTATGAATCTGTAGATTCTCAAAGACCATCTTTTGATGAATTTAAATTTAATAGCACTGCTGTTGTTCAAATAAATGCCATCATTGGAGAGGATATAGTTGGTTCTGATAGTAGAGCAGCAGCTAGAATAGTTGGTAAATCAACTTCAAATGTTAATTCTTTATCAATCGTGTATTTGACTGATTCTAAATTTACTGAGGGAGAGGTTGTTCATTTTCAAGACTCAAACATAAAAACCAATTTAGAAAGTATAACAGGTGGATTATATCGTGATATAACAAATTCATTTACTTTAGATAAAGGACAAAAAGATCAATATTATGACTATTCAAAATTAATTAGAAATAGAGGAATTTCAGAACCAAATGGGAGATTACTAATTGTTTTTGATCATTATTCTGTTCCTTCTGATGATTCTGGAGATGCATTTACTGCTTTAAGTTATGATAGTGATAGATTTCAATTTGATATTCCTAATATCGGATCATCTTTAGTTAGAGCAACTGATACTATTGATTTTAGACCTAGAGTTCCTATTTACAATGCTGATGATACAATTAATAATAAATTTTCTCCATTTTCTTTTGCTAGTAGAACTGGAAATAGTAATATTGGAAATTTAATTGATTCTATAAAACAATATTTAATTCCAAATGAATCTTCAACTATAGGATATGAATTTTATCTTCCTAGAATTGATAAATTATATTTAAACAGATTTGGTAATTTTGTATACGAAAAAGGATTATCATCGATAAATCCAAAAGCACCAGAGAGAAATGAAGATGCTCTTCAAATTGCAACTATATCTCTTCCAGCATATCTTTATAATTCTCAAGATGCAAAGATCACAATGATTGATAATAAGAGATTTACAATGAGAGACATTGGTAACATTGCAAATCGACTTACTAATTTAGAGGAAGTAACTACATTATCTCTTTTAGAAAACAATGTGCAATCTTTACAAATACAAGATGCACAGGGTAGAAATAGATTTAAAACTGGATTTTTTGTAGATCCTTTTAGAAATTACAGATTGATAAATGGATTATCTTCTATTAATATTGATAGACGTAGAGGACATATGGTACCATTAAGATCAAGAGATACTTTAACTCAACAAATATTACCCAAAAATTCTCTAATTAGTTCAGAATTAGATTTTCAAGATAATTTTGAATTATTTGATACTAAAATTCAAAAAACAGGTGACGCAATCACTTTAAAATATGATGAAGAAGTTTGGTTTGGACAATATTATGCTACTATAGAGGGAATAGTAAATGTCAACCCATATGAACTTCCTGCAATAGTTGGTAAAATTACTTTAAATCCTCTTGAGGATATATGGACTAATACTGAATATTTGGATACTATTAATGATATAAGACAAACAGGAACTACAACAGAAAATCTAAGCTTAGATTTTAATACTGGAAGACAAAATATTGATTTAAGAAGTAATAAAAACAGAGATGGAAACATCACAAATACCATTCTTTCTGCTAATGATAGCACATCTTTCAGTTTTACTAATACAGATACTGTAATTCAAAATAGATTACAATCATCGTCAGATGATGATTTTATGAGATCTAGAAATACTGAATTTAGATCTCAATTATTTCCTGCAAAAACAAAAGTTTATCTATTCATAGATGGTCAAAAAATAGAAGATGTAACTCCAAAATTACTTGCAATTACAAAAACTTTTAATGGAACTGATTTTGGATCAAATGGAGAATTTTCTGTTGGAGAAACAGTTATAGGTTACGCACCAGATGGCACTGAAATTATTAATTTCAGATTATGTGCACCAAACCATAAAGACGGACCATTTAATAATCCAACAGAATTTTATGGAGTAGATCCATATACCAATTTAGATATTTCGAATGCATCTTTTTACAGTCAATCATCAACTATTTTAAATATAGATACTCGAGCTCTATCAGAAGAAGCTCAGGGTATTTATTCTGGATACATAGTCCCAAATACTAAATTAATAGGTCAAACCAGTGGTGCAGAAGCATTTGCAAAAGATTTTAATAATAATAAATTAATAACTGATGAATATGGTGATATTATTGGAACATTCTTTATTAGAGATCCAAACAGAATTCCAGCACCTCCAATAAAAATTAATACTGGTAAAAAAACTATTAGAATTACAACTTCTGCTGAAAATAGACAGGTTCCACCAGCAACTGATCCAAATGTTATATTTACTGAGACAACATATAACACCAGAGGAACCACAGAACTCTTCCAAGAAACATTAACAGGAACTATAACTGAAAACACCTTTAATGTTGATGCGTCTCTTACAGCAGATTTATCGATAGTTTCAGAAACTCCTGAGATTAGGACAATCATCCAAGAAGTTTTTATTGAACGAGAAATAGATGAGCATGGTGATCCTGTAGCACAAACATTTGTCGTTGGGGGAAATGTTTATGCTCCATCCGCTGCTCAAGCTAACGAAGATTTAAATGGATTATTCATAACTTCAGTAGAAGTATTTTTTGCTTCAATTGAACAAGATACAAATGCATCAATTACTTGTGAAATAAGAACTACAACAGGTGATGCTAGACCATCTAGAGTAATTTTAGGTAGAAGCAAAACATTATACCCATTTAGTGTAGATGAAAATGGGCAAAGAGTACAAAATATTCAATTTGATCCCGTATCTGCAAGTGTAGGAACTAAATTTACTTTCCCAGAACCAATATATTTGGCACCAGGAAAATCTTATGCTTTTGTATTAATTGCACCTAAGAGTATTAGTTATACAGTTTGGTTTGGTAAACATGGAGAAGTAGCAGTTAACCCTCAATCAATTCCTGGTTCAACTGGAGAAACAACAAGATATTCTAGACAATATGGTGCTGGATCATTCTTTATGTCTCAAAATGGTGGATTATGGACTGAAGATCAAACAAAAGATTTAACCTTTGTTCTCCATAGAGCTAATTTTACTGAAACTAATGGAACTGCATACCTTACCAATCCAGATTTAAATGAAAGTAATGGATATGTTTCAAAATTAAGAAATAATCCGATTACAACTTTACCAAAAACAGGTTCAATTGGAATTAATACTTATGCAAGTTCCACAGGATTTAATAAACTAGAAGATTTTCTTAAACCAGGTAGAAAAATATGTGGAGCATATGATACGAGCACTGCTGTAATAAATTCAACTGGTGCTGCAGCAGGAAACGTCAGTATTGCACAATCAGGAACTAATTATCTTGCATCTGGAGGAGGAAATATATCTGGAGCTACTGTAGATACATTTAATATTATTGGATCTGGATCTGGATTAAAATTAGATATTAGTAGTACTGATGGTGTTATTACTGGAGTTACAACCACAACTAACACTACAGGTAGAGGATATGCAACAGGTGATGTTGTTGGAATAGTCACATCTTCTTTAAATGGTGGATCAGGAACGGGTGCAGAAATTACTATTACCACAAATGGAAATGAAATTGATACTCTATACCTAACTAATATTCAAGGAAAAGTAGATACATCATGGACTGCTGCTGCAAATGCAGGTTTAGGTGTTAGTTACTTTAAGGATGATGGTACAATACACTCAACATCTATTACTAATAATGTAGGTAATCTAAGAGAGGGTACAGTTAACATAGATGAAACTGGTTTAAATTCTGGAAATGTGTTAAATGTCAGACACTTTAATCATGGAATGTATTCCAGTAGTAATTTAGTTAAACTATCTAATATAACATCAAACACTGCTCCTACTACTCTATCTGCAGTTTTATCTAAAGATGAAACTGGAACTATTAGTGTGGCATCTACAGCACAATTCCAAAAATTTGAAGGAATTGATGTTAACCCAACAACAGGTTATATTGGATATGTTAAAATTGGTGCTGAAATTATTGGATATAGAGATACTTCTGGTGGAGTCTTAACAATAGCATCAGATGCTGGTAGTATTCGTGGAGTTGATGGAACAATTCCAGTTTCTCATAGAGAGGGAACAGTGGTTGAAAAATATGAATTATCTGGTGTTTCTTTAAGAAGAATAGAAGTATCAAGTAATGTATTAGATAATTTTGGATTAGATGAATATCATTTAAGTTTTGATCGTACATCAAATGGAGAAAATAGATCAATTGATAGTGTTAACGGTGATAAACCAGAGTTATCATTTAATGTCGATTCTTTTGAATCACCTCCTGCTATTGGTGGTAATTCTGTAAGAGGAACTAAAAATATTTTATATTCTTCAATAGTTCCAAGATATACATCAATAACACCAAGTGGAGTGGATGGATCTACAACAAGTTTAACAGGAAGCATTAGAACTGTAACTGGAACAAGTGTTGATGGAATTGAAAATTCTTTCGATGATAGAGGTTTTGAAAATATTCAACTTAATACTGTAAATTCATTAGATAGTGTTGCAATTGTTGCATCAAAAATAAATGAAAATCAATATTTATCTAACATCCCTCGAAATAAATCATTTACAACACTTTTGAATTTTGCTTCAAATAATAATTACATATCTCCGATAGTATATCTTTCAGAATCCAAAACTGAATTTATATCTAATAGAATAAACAGTCCCATAGGAATTGAAAATTATTCATCCGACAATAGAGTAAATAGTTTGTTAAATGATCCACACGCAGCAGTGTATATATCAAATACCATCAGATTAAAAAATCCTGCTGATTCTCTTAAAGTATTACTGTCAGTTTTTAGACCTGCTGAAGCAGATGTTAGAGTTCTTTATAGGTTAATAAGATCAGACTCTGATGAAATACAACAAGAATTTGAACTATTTCCTGGATTTAAAAATTTAACTGATCTTAATGGTGATGGGTTTGGAGAAACTGTTATTGATCCTACGAAAAATGATGGTAGACCAGACTCAATAGTAAATCCTAGTGTAGATAGTCAATTCTCAGAATATCAGTATACTGCAGATAATTTAGATTTATTTATAGGTTATACTATTAAAATAGTAATGAGAAGTACAAGTCAAGCAAAAGTTCCTATAATTAGAGAACTTAGGAGTGTTGCTGTAAGATGATAAAAGTAGAAGGACATTCAGATCTTTTTCGTGATGAAAATACAGGAGCGATTGTAAATTGTGATGATCAAGCATACGATCAATATCTAAAATCTCTAAAACATAGAGAAAGAAAGGATAGAGAACTTGAAAATTTGAGAAAAGATATTGATGAAATCAAAGAATCTTTAGCACTTTTAGTCAATAACCTTAACAAGTCCTAAATAGTAAAAGAAATTATTAAAGTATATAAATGGCAGCTGTATTTGTTTCTAACATTGTAATCAACGCAGGAGCCACATTTGCTCAAGAATTCACTTTAACACAAAGTGATGATTCTGGTCCTTTGAATGTTTCAGAATTTACCATAACAGCTCAACTTAGAAAACATGCTGGTAGTACAAAAAAAATAGATTTTGCTACAAATAAAGTTAATGCGAGTCAAGGTAGAATACAAATTTCACTTACACCATCACAATCTCTAGCAAGTAATATAAAACCTGGTAGATATGTTTATGATATTGTGTTAACTGATGGTGCTGGTGATAAAACGAGAGTTGTGGAAGGCGCAGCCCTTGTAAGGGAGGGGGTAACGAGGTAATGTCATCAATCAAAGTAAGAGTTGGTCAGACAAATGCAATTAAAGTTCTTTCTAGTCAAGCTGGAGGAACACTTTTAGCTGAACAAGCTAGAAATGTAATTGGTGGCATAGCTTCTGTTACTCAATTACATGTTTCTGGTATTTCTACATTTGTAGGAATTATTACTGCAAAAAGTG
>CEUH01012368.1_pt1 | contig 15140 bp, 9 predicted proteins | sample 356461 | NCBI WGS metagenome assembly CEUH01 (sample SAMEA2623275, study PRJEB7988) | marine metagenome | isolation source: saline water (ENVO:00002010), including
TAAGAGGCTGTAGCAGCAATATCAATATGCGCCCACTTATAATCATTAGTAAATTTTGAAAGGAAAGCAGCAGCATGAATTGTTCCAGCTTCTCTTCCTCCACCAATATTCGCTAAATCTGCATATTTAGTTTTAGTACATGATTGATGCTCATCCCATAATGGAAGTTGCCAAGCTCTATCACCTGACTCTTCACCAGATTCAATTATTTTATCTGCAAGATGCTGGTCATTTGCCATAACTCCACTTGCATGCCTTCCAAGAGCAATAACAACAGCTCCGGTTAGTGTTGCCATATCAATAACATATGAAGGTTTGTACTTTCCAACATATGTTAAACAATCTGCAAGTATTAATCTTCCTTCAGCGTCAGTATTAAGTATTTCAATAGTCTGACCCGACATTGAAGTTACAACATCTCCAGGTTTTGTAGCTTTGGATGAGCACATATTTTCAGCACAACCCATAACACCAACTACGTTAACATCTGCATTTAATCTTGCTAAGGTAGACATCACTCCAAACACAGTCGCAGCTCCACACATATCCCATTTCATTTCATCCATAGCAGGACTTGGTTTGATCGAAACTCCACCTGTATCAAAGGTGACACCTTTGCCCACTAGTGCAATAGGTTTGTCAGTTGATTTACCACCTTTGTATTCGATAACCATCATCCTAGCTGGTTCTTCACTTCCCCTAGAGACACTTAAAAATGAGCCCATACCCATTTTTTGCATTTGTTGTTCGTTAAAAGATTTAACTTTTAGCTTTGGAAAATCTTTAGTCATTGCTTTTACCTTTTTCTCAATAATTCTTGGGGTGCAATGATTAGCTGGAAGATCTCCTAAATATTTTGCAGTATTAACTCCTTCACCAATAGCATATCCAACTTTTGCAGCTTGTTTAGCTTTTGTTAATTTAGCTCCAGTTAAGCCTGAGGCAAGGATAGTCAATTTTTTTACACTAGGCTTCTTAGAAGTTTTATTTTTTGTTTCAGAAAAGATATAAACATTAGACTCAATTGTTTTAGAAACCATCTCAATTAACCAAAGCTCATCCTTACCCTTTGGCGCAGTTGTGCCAGGCATAATTGATATATCTTTGCACTTATTTTGATTTCCTTTTTGAGCAATACCTTGATACATAGATAGCCATTTATGAGTAGGAGAATCTGCATCAAGCCCTTTAATTAGAAGAATATTTTTAGCATTAATTCCATCAACTTTTGGAAGTAAAACGCTGCCCCCAGATTGATCAAGATGTGATTGAATAGTTTTAGAAATATAACTTTTTGATTTTTTATTTAGCTCTTTGAAAGAGGAGTCATTTTTTGTATTTTTATTGATAACTAAAACAAGCATATCTGTTGATAAAGAAGATATGTTTGATGCGTCTTTTACAAGAACATTATTTAAAACTTTATACGCCATTTAAGTTCTCCTGTTATGGTATTTACTGATAAGATAAATATTGTAATGCATCATAGTTCTCAAGGCATGTATAAAAAAAATATTCTTTCAAAAAGTTTGAATATAGAGGTCTTTAGATCATCAATTGGTGTACTATTAGTTTTCTTTCTACTTGTTGTGGGATCAAGGGTTGTCGGCTACTTTGAACAAGCTGCTGAAGGAAATATAGATCCTGGAATAATATTGAGTGTAATTGCTTTAAGGTTTCCTGACTTTATAACATTATTGATACCCTTATCTTTTTTTTTAGGACTGCTCATAACAATTGGCAGATTGAATTCTGAGGGAGAAATTCATGGATATTTTTCAGCTGGCTTATCAAAATTTAACTTAATAAAGTTTTTATTGCCTCAAGCTTTTATTTATTTCTTTATAACCCTTGTTTTAAGCTTATATATTGCACCTTATACAAAAAATCTCTCTAAAGAATTGTTAGTAATAGACTCATTCGAAGAGCAAATTGATGCAATTCAATCTGATGAAATAGTTTCACTAGATGATGGAGGATTTCTTTATGTGCAAACTGCAGATGAAGGCTTAATAAAAGGCGTTAAGCTTTTTCAAGTTGATGAAGATAATTCATTTATTGTTATTTCTGATGAGTTGCTTACTAAAGAGAAAGATAAAACCATTGAATTAAATTTAAAAAATGGGTCTTTTTATGGTGGCTTATTCTCAGAATCATCAAAGATTATTTCAAACTTTAATAATTTTAATTTTGAAATTGATAAGAATATGTCACAGAGCAATGATTTAAGTTTAACTAAATTATTTGATTATTCTTCAGCATCAGATCAAGCAACATTTCAGTGGAATATATCAATACCAATAACAATTTTGATTTTGTTACTTTATGGCATATATATTTCATCATCAAAACCCAGAGAAGGTAAATTTTCATTTATGCTCCCGGGCATGTTGATATATGTTTCTTATTTAAGTCTTTTAATACTCGGCAGAGAATTCATATCTGATAACCCAAGCTCCATTTTTAACCTTTGGTTTATTCATGGTTTATTTGTCTTATTTTTATTTCTATATGTTTACAGAGAAAAAATTATTCTTGTAAGTTTTGCAAATTTGGCGATACAGGAAAATATTTATTTGAGATACCTCATTGGAATCATGATATTTATTTTATTTATATGGATGGTGGCATGATTAAAATTTTTCATGGTTATCTAATCAAAAGGTCGTTTTTAATTTCCTTATCAATTTTTATTTTATTTGCCATACTGGATTTAGTTTTTAGTTTAATGTCTGAACTTGAAAACTTATCTGAAGAATATAATTTTTTTAATGTCTTTTTGTATGTTTTAAGTGTATCTCCAAGTAATGCAATAAATTTTCTAGAAGGTGCTTGTTTACTTGGAGTTATGATTTCTTTAGGTATCTCACATCAAGAAGGCAACTTAAACGTCTTAAGGTCGAGTGGGGAATCGCCATTAAAAATAGTATTAATAAGCTCATTAGGCCCAATATTATTGATATCTTTATTTTTACCATCCAATGAGTTGTTTTTGAAAGATATTAGAGCCGATGCGGAGATTAATAAAAATTTAATTGTGCAATCAGCAGAAGAAAGTAGCCAAAACAATAATTGGATTAAGGATGGAAAATCTTTTTTAACATATTCTTATATGAAAGATTCTTTTATTTATAAGGTTAAATTTATTAAAACCGATGATGGTAAAGTTCTTTATTTTAAAATGGCAGATTCAGCTGAAATCATTAAAAATCAAATAAAATTTGATGAAACAATGCAATATCATTTTTTTGAGGGAACTGGTATAGAAAATAATTACGAAGAATTTAAATTTCCTTTGATTACAAAGATGCCATTTGCAAGAGTAGAAAATTTAAAAACTTCTGAAATAATTAATGCTCAAAAATTCATTGATACCAGTTCAAAAAAAGAAGACAAGTTATTTATTGCACATTTAGAAAAATCTTTTTATAAAAATATATTTCAGCCTATATCCATTTTGTGCTTAATTGTTTTCTTTGGTTCTTTTATTTTTAGCTCGTTGCGAGATGTAACGCCAGCATCAAGAATAGTATTATCAGTTGTTGGAGCTTTTATTTATAAAATCTTTCAAGACTTCACAATAAGTTTCTCAATAGCTACAAATCTCTCGGTATTAATTGGTGTCATTGCTCCAGCTTTGCTTTTATTGATAATGAGCATATTTTTTTATAGAAGAATCTAGATAATTTTTAAAGCTGTCTTTGATAGGGTGTCATTGATTGCTAAACCTTTTTGAGAAAAGTAAATTTGTATAAGTGGCAATCCTGCTAGAAATAAAATTAAAATGTTCACTAAAAATCTTATTGAAATTTGCTTTATAGTAATTTTTTCTCCATTAAGACTATAAATTTCAATGTTCCATACTGCCATGCCAAGAGTTTTATTTCCGTTAAGCCAGAAGTAAGCAAAAAAACTCCAGCTACTTAAAATTACAAGAGATAGGCCCAACCACGGATTTAATGTTTCACCTCCGTTTAACCATAGAGCTATTGAACCAACACCAAACCATACACCCAATAAAAGAAAGAAGTCATAAATACCTGCTGTGATCCTTTTTAAAGGAAAGACTTTGTATGTTTTTTCATTCATTTTGCTATAGTAATTAAAATAAATTTTAAAATATATGATTATGGATAAAGATACAGCATTTTTTGGTCATCCAATTGGTCTTAGAACCTTATTTTTAACTGAGATGTGGGAAAGAATGTCTTACTATGGAATGAGAGCATTACTTGTTTTATATATGACTGGATCATTGACTGGATTTAATCCAGGAATGGGTCTTTCTGCAATGGATGCAAATGCCATCTATGGAATATACGTTGGTATGGTCTATTTTATGGTCGTTCCAGGTGGTTGGATAGCTGATAATATTTTAGGTCATCAAAAAGCTGTTTTGTTGGGCGCAATAATTATCGCCCTTGGGCATTTCACACTAGCAATTCCAATTGAGCAAACATTTTTCTTGGGCTTGATTCTTGTAGTTTTAGGAACAGGCTTGTTAAAAGGAAATATTTCAACAATCGTAGGAAGCCTATACCGAGATAACGACCAAAGAAGAGATTCAGGTTACACAATTTTCTATATGTCCATAAATATTGGCTCAACATTGGGATTTCTTATATGTTCTTATCTTGGTGAAAAAATAGGTTGGCATTATGGCTTTGGGGCAGCTGGTGTTGGCATGGCTTTTGGTGTGTATCAATATATAAATTATAGACATCTTCTTGGTGATGCTGGCTTGAATCCTAATGATATGTTGGATTCAAGAAGAGCAAGCCTAATCTCATGGACTAAAAGAAGTTTAGTTTTAATGTTTATAGTTATAGGTCTTGGTTTATTTGGGTTAATTTCAATAGATCCTAGAGTCTTCGCAGAGAATTTTGCATATTTTCTTACTATAGTAGCTGGTGCATATTTCATCTATCTTTATGGGTTTGCTGGTCTAAATAGTTCTGAGAAAAAGAATTTATTATTACTCTTTGTATTATTTATAGGGGCTGCTGCATTTTGGTCAGGCTTTGATCAATCAGCAAGTTCTTTAAGTATTTTTGCAAGAGACTATACCGATTTATCAATTGCTGGTTTCATAATCCCTATAGGATGGCTTCAGTTTGCTAATCCAATATTTGTTGTTACTTTTGCTCCTATATTCGCAGGAATCTGGGCTCATCTAGGAAGAATGAATATGGATCCATCACTGCCATTAAAGTTTGCTATCGGTCTAATTTTTATGGCATTAAGCTTTATCGTAATGGTATACGCTGTAAAGCTTGCTATGGTTTCTGCTCCAGTAGGCATGCAATGGCTTTTAATAACATATTTGCTTCAGACATGGGGTGAATTAGCATTGTCTCCAATTGGATTATCTGCATTCTCTAAATATTCTCCGAAAAAATATATGGGTCAGATGTTTGGCTTATGGTTCTTAGCTTCAGCTATAGGTGGTGTTCTTGCAGGCCTCTTAGGAGGAGATGCTACGGTTGATGGTTTAAATTCTGTCCAACCTATATTTACATTTATGATTCAATATTATGTTGTTATAGCAATTGCCTTAGTTGTAATGGCGTATTTATTTAAAAAGAAAGAATCCAGCTAAATAAAAATTAGCTTAATTTTTGGTTAAGGTTATTGAGAATATTTGTATAAATTTTTTGTAGAAGTTCAATTTCTGAAATTTTTACATGTTCATCAATTTGATGAATTGTTTCATTCAATGGACCTAATTCAACAATTTCAGTTCCCATTTTAGCTATAAATCTTCCATCTGATGTTCCACCTTTTGCATTTAAGTCAGGTGAATAACCTGTAATATTTTCTATAGATTCGACTACAACATCTTTTAAGTTATCTTTTTTTGTCAGGTATGGAAGTCCACTTAGCTTCCAATCAATTTCATATTCAACATTAAGCTCTTTAAGAATAGATTCAAACTCACTTATTAGTTTTTCGTGAGTAGACTCAGTTGAGTACCTAAAGTTAAACAACATATTTAGTTCTCCAGGAACTATATTTTTAGCACCAGTGCCCGAATGAATATTAGAAATTTGAAAACTTGTAGGATGGAAAATAGCATTACCATTATCCCAAACTGTATTCTTTAATCTTACAATCACATCACTTGCAGAAAATATTGGATTCACTACATTCTCTGGATAAGCAATATGACCTTGTTTGCCAATAATTTTTAGTGAGCCACCAAGAGATCCTCTTCTGCCAATTCTGATGCTATCCCCGATTTTTTTATATGATGTAGGCTCACCAACAAGACATAAATCAATTTTTTCATCTTTTTCAATCATGTCATCAACAATTTTGTCTATAAAGCCATCTTCAGCATCTCCTTCCTCATTTGAAGTAAGCAATACTGCAATTCTGTAATTTAAGTCAGGCTTAGAATCGATAAATTCTTCGAGTGATTCTATAAAAGCTGCTATTGAAGCTTTCATGTCAGCAGTTCCTCTACCATACATTACATCACCCTCAATATGACCTGAGAAGGGAGGGTAAGTCCATTGGTTTTCTGGACCGGTTGGAACTACATCCGTATGACCAAGGAAGCAGAAAATTTTACCTTTATCTCCATAAGTAGCATATAGATTCTCAACATTTAGATAATCAATTCTTTCACATTTAAAATTAAGCTTATTTAATCTCTCTTCAATTAGATCAAAACACCCTTCGTCCTTAGGTGAGATGGATTGAATTTTTATGAGTTTTTGCAGGAATTCAATCATTTTTATGTAGTTCAGAGTTTAAATTAATGGACTTTTGATTTACTTTGGCGATCACCTTACCATTCTGTGAGTTTCTTAAAAAGACTAAGTTGGGACAATTTGATAATTCAGAACCTTTTAAAACTCCATCTACCTCTCCATTTTCTTTGTATACTTCAATTTTTGTTCCAGCAGTAATATACAAACCAGCTTCAATCGTACAGTTATCTCCAAGGGGTATACCCACGCCAGCATTAGCTCCAATTAAGCAGTTCTCTCCTATAGAAATCTTTATATTATTACCACCTGAAAGAGTTCCCATAGTGCTGCAACCTCCCCCAAGGTCAGAATTATCTCCAACAACAACTCCGGCAGATATTCTTCCTTCTATCATAGCTGTACCCAGTGTTCCTGCATTAAAGTTGACGAAACCTTCATGCATGATTGTGGTTCCTGGGCTTAAATAGGCTCCTAGTCTTACTCTTGAAGCATCAGCTATCCTCACATTTTTTGGAATAATGTAATCAACTAGTTGAGGAAATTTATCAAGTGATCTTATAAATAAATCACTTTTACTTTGTTTTGAATTGAATAACTCTTGATCAATTTCATCAATAGAAATTGGGCCTTTATTTGTCCAAGCGACATTTGGCAATGCATTAAAAAGACCATCAAGATTAATTGAATTAGGAAGAACAAATCTATATGAAATTAAGTGTAATTTAAGATATGCACTTACGACATCTTCTACTGGCTCATCAAGATCTTTTTGAGTCCAATGTATTTCAACCACTTCTTTTTCTAAGTTATCAGTGCTTATATTCTGAATATCAGTTTTTTGATCATTAAATTGAATAACAGGAAAATATGCATCAAGCGTATCACCGCTAGATGATTTTGTTATTAAGCCTGTTGCTTTGATGTTCATGTCGCTATTATAGGGACGAATTAAGTTATTTACATACTTTCTTTGAGACTATCACTTATTTTTTTAATTTTTTTACTCGAAACAGATGAAAGTGTCATATCTTCAATCTCAAAAGTATCTTCAACTCTGTCACCGAGGGTATTAATTCTCGCAGAATATATTGAAGTACCATTTTCATGGAGTGTTTTGGCAATTCTTACCAACAAACCAGGACTATCTGCAGTTTCAATGGTTAGTAAATTTCTTTTTTTATCTTTTTGTTCAACATTTGAAATTTTAAAAGGTTTCCCAAAAGATTCATTTTTCTTTTTCTTGAAGACTAATTTTTTTGATTGAACTTCAAGATTATTAAAATTATTAGATATTTTTAATTTAATATCTTGAACCTCAATATTGGTCAAAGGTCTATTGTGAAACGAATACTTTGCAATAAAAGTATTTGCAGCAATAGCTTTGTTGGTGCTGGTAGAGATGTTCGCATCAATTATTTCAAGACCAGATAACTGGAAAACCTGAACTAATTTTAAAAAGAGCCCATCAAAATTTTCAGTCTTAATAAAAATTTCCAATAAGTTATCAAAACACTTTCTAGCACCAATAACTGTTTTATTTATTTCGCTATTAATAACTAAACTGCATTGCCATTTTAATTTATCGAGATTATTTTTTGTAAAGAAGGAATCATCAAAGATTCCAAGATAGTTTTTAATTTTTTTCTTATCTCTTTCTTCACTAAATGATCTTATGCAGTTCTTTTTCCTATCCTTTGTAATCTCTTTCATGGTTTGCACTGGTTCTTTATTTATTTTTGATCTTGTAAGTATAAAAAGATCTTTAAGAAGCCCATGCTTCCAGCCATTCCAAAGGGCAGGGTTAGTAGCTCTAATATCATTAACAGTTAACAGATATAAATAATCTAGTTTTTCAGTTGTTCCAGCAAGATTTGCAAACTCTTCAATCGTATCCATATCAGAAATATCTTTTTTCTGAGAAATTGATGACATTTCAAGATGATGAAGTACTAACCAAGAAATTAGGTCAGCATCAGCTCTTGATAAACCAATTTTTTTTGCAAAATTATAACTAGTTTTTGCTCCAATTTTTGAGTGATCTCCACCTTTACCTTTACCTAAATCATGAAAGAGACCAGCTAAATATAGAATTTCTATCTTTGGGAGCCTATTTATTAACTCATGCTCTAATTTGAATTCATCTTTGAAGTGAATTTTCATTTGGCGCATATTTCTTACAACTTTAAACGTATGTTCATCCACTGTATAAACATGAAATAAATCAAATTGCATTTGACCAATTACCTCATTAAATTCATCTACATATTTCTGAATTATTCCAATAGCTTTCATGGATTTTAAGATCGAAGAAAGATTATATTTTGACCTAAAAATTTCTAAAAATTGGTTTGCATAAATTTGGTCTTCTTTGAACTTCTTATTTATAAGATTTAGATTATTTTTCAGAAGGGATACCGTATTGGTATCAATCGCATTAATTTTTTTGTTTGATCCTATAAAGTTATATATGCCAAAGATTAAGTCCTTTCTATTTGAAAGATTAATTTTTGGATTAATACCAATTTTGTCTCCTTTGATATAGTAATCGCCGATATTTTTTTTAAGGCTAAAAGCATTCTGTTCCTCAAACTTGTTAAATACTTGCTGATTAAAGTTGGTTAGATTTGATGCGTTTTCATAGAATTTTTGCATCATTTTTTCTACAGACCTTTTTCTAGTTCCTTCATTTATATTAGCTTTGAGAGCAATTTCTAGTTGAAGTTCAAAAGTTAATCTATTTCTTGAGGATAGAGTATTTGTTATATATCTTAGAGTTTTAACAAAATTATAAGAATCAATAATTTCATCAATATTATCTCCAAATTCTTTTGAGCTTTTGATCTCTTTAATATTTTTTAAATCAAAACAATGTTGAAGAATCCATAAAGCTGTTTGAAAATCTCTTAAGCAACCAGGTGATTCTTTTAAATCTGGCTCTAAGTTATATGCCGTAGAGTAAAAGGATTTATATCTATCTTTTTGCTCTAATAATTTTACTTTGTAGAATTTTCTTTTTGACCATATTTTTTGAAGTGTAGAGGTAATTTCTTTGTCGATAGCATTATTGGTAATTAATGCTCTTCGCGTTAAATATGAAGTAAATTCTTTTGGGTCATCCTTGGTAACTTTTTTAATATCTTTGATAGTTCTAACAGAATGACCAACCTGAAATCCTAAATCCCAAAGTTTAGCTATAAATTTTTCTAAATTTTCAATTTTTTTTGCTTTCTTATTTTTATGGATTATTGAAATATCTATATCTGATGATGGATAAAGTTCCTTTCTACCAAATCCACCATTGGCATAAATAGCAAAATCTTTATCAAGTTCATATTGCTTGAAGTAGTTAAGGATTTTCTCTTCTATTCGAGATGTATTTTCCGTCAAGTAGCTATTTGTTGAACTTGGATTTTGATATATTTTTGGAAAATTTTTTAAAAACTCATCACTTAAAACTGATTTATTTTTAATCATAAAGATTCTTCTTGTCTTTTTGTAAGAACCTCCACTCCACTTGATGTAACTGCAAGTGTATGTTCCCATTGAGCAGAATTTCTTCCATCTTTGGTTTCAACAGTCCATCCATCTTGTAAGGTTTTGCAGTGTTTAGATCCTTGGTTAATCATTGGCTCAATTGTGAAACACATGCCTTCTTGAATTTGAATGCCTCTTCCAGGCTTTCCATAATGAAGTATTTGCGGCTCCTCATGATAGACGTTTCCTATTCCATGACCACAGTATTCCTCAACAACACTATAGTAGTTAGATTCAGCATGTTGTTGTATAGCATGCCCAATATCGCCAAGATATGCTCCTGGCTTAACCACTTCAATAGCTTTATAAAGACATTCTTGGGTAATTTTAACCAATCTTTCATTGTGTGGTTGACACTTTCCGACTAGATACATTTTTGATGTGTCTCCATGCCATCCATCTTTAATAACAGTAACATCAATATTTAAGATATCACCATTCTTTAAGATTCTATTTTTATCAGGAATACCATGGCATATTACTTGATTAATGCTTGAACAAATGGTTTTTTTAAAACCACGGTAACCAACATTTGCAGGAATTGCTTTTTGAACATTTACGATATGCTCATAGCAAATATTATCCAACTCTTCAGTAGATACACCAGGAACAACGAAAGGTTCTATCATTTCTAATACTTCTGCTGCCAGCTTTCCAGCAACTCTCATTTTTTCAATTTCTTTTTCAGTTTTAATAGAAATTTTCATATTTTTTCTCATTTAGTATAGACAGTTGGCTACTAAATCTATAAAGTACAATTTTAATGCCAGCACGATATTTTAGCTCATTAAAAACCAAAATTTCTTTAAATAGTTACCCATTAATTTTCTCAAATTTCAAGCCCGACTGGAGGAACTTTTAGTGTCTTTTCCAGCCATTTTAGCACTTGAAGATGGAAGTATATTCTATGGGGAAGGCTTTGGAGAAGAAAAGATTGATGTTGGTGAATTAGTTTTTAATACCTCTATGACTGGTTATCAAGAAATTATTACAGACCCTTCATATAAAAAACAAATCATTACCTTTACTCACCCTCATATTGGTAATACCGGTATTAATCATGAAGATAACGAATCATCTGTAATTCATGCTTCTGGGCTAGTTATCAATAAGCATTGTCCCAAGCCCAGCAACTGGCGATCAAATAAAACATTAAATGAATTTTTACGCGAGCAAGAGGTAATTGCAATTTCAGACATTAATACTAGAAAATTAACATCAATATTACGAGACAAAGGGTCGCTGAATAGTTGTATTGCACCTCTTTCAAAATTAACAGCAGAAGAAGCGTTGGCAAAGGCTAAAGATTTTTCAGGGTTAAAAGGGATGGATTTAGCTAAGGTAGTTTCTGTAAAAGAGCAATATGTTTGGAATGAGGGTGTATGGCCAACTAATAATTTAGCTACAAAAAATTATCCAGTCGTTGCGTTTGATTTTGGTATAAAAAATAATATTTTAAGGCTTTTATCAGATCATGTAGGGGAAATTACTATAGTTAATGCAAAGACATCTTTTGAGGAGGTAATGGAGCTCTCACCAAAAGGAATTTTCTTATCAAACGGGCCTGGAGATCCTGAGCCATGCACTTATGCTATTGATAATATTAGAAAATTCCTTGAGGTTAATCTTCCAATTTTTGGTATATGCCTTGGTCATCAACTTTTAGCACTTGCTGGAGGAGCATCAACATATAAGATGAAATTTGGTCATCATGGAGCTAATCATCCTGTGCAAGATTTAAAAACAAAAGAAGTTTTTATTACAAGTCAAAATCATGGTTTTGCAGTGGATGAAAAGACTTTACCTGCAAATATAAATGCTTCTCATATATCTCTATTTGATCAATCATTGCAAGGTATTGAGTTCACTGATAAACCAGCATTTAGTTTTCAGGGCCATCCTGAAGCAAGTCCAGGCCCACAAGAAATACAAACTTTATTTAAAAAGTTTCAATCTATGGTAGAAGAATATGCCAAGACGTAAAGATATAAAATCAATTTTAATAATTGGTGCAGGCCCTATTATCATTGGTCAAGCATGTGAATTTGATTACTCTGGAGCTCAGGCTTGTAAGGCATTAAAAGAAGAGGGTTTTAGAGTAATTTTAGTTAATTCCAATCCGGCAACTATTATGACGGATCCTTTAATGGCAGATGCAACTTATATTGAACCAATTCACTGGGAATCGGTTGAAAAGATAATTGAAAAAGAAAAGCCGGATGCAATCTTGCCAACCATGGGTGGTCAGACAGCTCTAAATACCGCTTTATCTCTAGACAAACACGGAGTTCTTAAGAAGCATGGAGTAATCTTAATAGGAGCTAACAGAGAAGCTATTGATAAAGCAGAAGATAGACAGCTCTTTGATGAGACAATGCAGGCAATTGGAATTGAGACTCCAAGCTCAGGTATTGCTCATTCAATGGAAGATGCAATTGAAGTCCAAAAAAGAATTGGTTTTCCATGCATTATCAGACCTTCATTTACAATGGGTGGAACTGGCGGGGGAATTGCTTATAACATTGATGAGTTTGAAGCTATTTGTAAGAAAGGACTTGAGTTATCACCTACGAATGAACTTTTAATTGATGAATCTCTAATTGGTTGGAAAGAGTTTGAAATGGAGGTTGTTCGAGACTGCAAAGACAATTGTATTATTGTTTGCTCAATCGAAAATCTTGATCCAATGGGTGTTCATACAGGAGACTCTATTACTATAGCTCCAGCACAAACCTTAACTGATAAAGAATATCAAATAATGAGAAATGCTTCATTTAAGATTCTCAGAGAAATTGGCGTAGATACTGGTGGCTCAAATGTTCAATTTGCAATCAATCCAGACAATGGAAAAATGGTTGTCATAGAGATGAATCCAAGAGTAAGCCGGTCATCTGCTCTTGCTTCAAAAGCTACAGGTTTTCCAATTGCAAAAGTAGCTGCATTACTATCTGTTGGATACACGCTTGATGAATTAAAAAATGATATTACAGGAGGACTGACACCTGCATCATTTGAGCCTAGCATTGATTATATCGTTACTAAAATTCCTAAATTTGCTTTTGAAAAATTCCCTCAGGCTGAACCAAAGCTTACAACCCAAATGAAATCTGTTGGAGAAGTGATGGCAATTGGGTCTAATTTTCAAGAATCACTTCAAAAAGCTTTAGCAAGCATGGAAGAAGACTTAAATGGCCTTAATTCCATAGTTGAAAAATCATATGAAGAATGTAAGGAAGAAATTCTTTATCAATTAACATTTCCTGGCCCTAAAAGATTATTTTATGTTTGTGATGCTATAAGAGCAGGATGGGGACTTGAAAAAATTTATGAGCTTACAAAAATCGATTATTGGTTTCTTGATCAACTTGAAGAAATCTTAAACATTGAGAAATCTTTACAAGATACAAAATTATCTGACCTTGATCATGAAGCAATATATTCATTAAAGAAAAAAGGCTTCACCGATTCAAGAATCGCTGAATTAATTAATACTAAAGAATTTGACTTTAGAGACTTGAGGAAAGAGCTTAACATTCTACCTGTTTACAGAAGAGTAGACACCTGTGCTGCAGAATTTGCAACTTCCACATGCTACATGTACTCAACTTATGCAGATCAATGCGAAAGCAATCCAACAAATAATAAAAAAATTCTTGTTTTAGGAAGTGGGCCAAACAGAATAGGACAAGGAATTGAATTTGATTATTGTTGTGTTCATGCCTCACTTGCTATGCAAGAAGAAGGCTATGAATCAATTATGGTTAATTGTAATCCTGAAACTGTCTCTACAGATTACGATGTTTCAAATAGATTATATTTTGAGCCAATAACAGCTGAAAAGATTCTAGACATTATTGATAACGAGAAGCCCGAGGGAGTTATTATTCAATTCGGTGGACAAACTCCGTTAAAGTTAGCAGATGTTTTATCCGAGAGGGGTGTAAAAATTCTTGGAACAGATGTGGATGCAATTGATAGGTCTGAAGACAGAGAAAGGTTTCAAGAATTAATTCAAAAACTTGATTTAAAGCAGCCCGCAAATGCGACTGTAAAGAATATATCTGAAGCCATGATTGAAGCAGAAAAAATTGGATTCCCCATAGTTGTAAGACCTTCTTACGTATTAGGTGGAAGAGCAATGCAGCTTGTTCATAACTTAAACGAATTAGAACTATATCTAAATGAAGCTGTAGAAGTTTCAAATAGTAAGCCAATTTTATTAGATAGCTACCTAACAGATGCTGTAGAGGTTGATGTTGATGTTGTTTCTGACGGAAAAGAGATTCAAGTTGGAGGAATTTTGCAGCATATTGAGCAAGCTGGTATTCATTCCGGTGATTCTGCATGCTCATTACCTCCATATAGTTTGTCAGAAGAAATTCAAAAAGAGATTTCTGATCAATCTATTAAAATTGGTAAAGAATTAGATATTTTAGGCCTAATGAATATTCAATTCGCTGTAAAAGATGATGTTGTATATATTATTGAAGTAAACCCTAGGGCTTCAAGAACGGTTCCATTTATATCCAAAGCAATTGGTAGCTCACTTGTTAAAGTTGCTTCAAAAGCTATGATAGGTAATAGTCTTGCCAATCAAAAATTTTCAAGCGCTTTACCTAATGATTTATATTTTGTTAAGGAAGCAGTCTTGCCATTCGATAAATTTCCTTTAGTTGACCCAATACTGGGGCCAGAAATGAAATCCACAGGAGAGGTAATGGGGATTGGAATTGATTTTGGTGAGGCGTATGCAAAAGCACAAAAAGGCGCTAACAAAATCTTACCAAGATCTGGAACCGTTTTCATAAGCGTTAAAGATAGCGATAAAAAATATTTAGATGAACTTTTACCTCTCATAGAAAAGAATGGTTTTGAAATGGTTGCTACTGG
>CEUH01002894.1_pt1 | contig 15127 bp, 10 predicted proteins | sample 356461 | NCBI WGS metagenome assembly CEUH01 (sample SAMEA2623275, study PRJEB7988) | marine metagenome | isolation source: saline water (ENVO:00002010), including
GAAGAACTATTTAGAGACGCTTCCCTTTATGAAGCGATAATTGTCAGATCTCAGACAAAAATCACAAAAGATGTTATTAACGCTGCCGAGAATTTAAAAATTGTAGGTCGAGCAGGAGTAGGAGTTGATAACATTTCTATACCAACAGCTACTAAAAATGGAGTCATTGTGATGAACACTCCCGCAGGAAATACCATTTCAACGGCTGAACATGCTTTTGCTTTAATGGCTTCTCTTTCCAGAAATATTCCTCAAGCTCATTCAACTGTAATCAGCGGGGGATGGGGACGGAAAGACTACAAAGGTGTTGAATTGAATAGCAAAACATTAGCGATTCTAGGCATGGGAAGAATCGGCACTGAATTTGCTAAACGGGCCGTAGCCTTCGGAATGAAAGTAACAGCATATGATCCTTATCTTTCACCTAGCAGAGCAAAAGCACTTCAAGTTGAACTTTTTGATAATGTCGATGACATAGTAAAAGGGGCTGATTTCATTACTCTTCATATGCCCCTAACTGAAGAGACCAAGCACATAATCAATAAAGAACGATTAACCATGTGCAAAAAAGATGTACGTATAATCAACTGTGCTCGGGGTGGACTTATCGATGAGCTTGCTTTGCTAGATGCGATCAATGAAGGCGAAATAGCTGGTGCAGCTTTAGATGTTTACGAAGAAAGTGAACCACCTCCTAAAGGGTATCCTTTACTGGAGTCAAAAAAAATTATCTTCACCCCTCATCTAGGGGCTTCTACCAACGAAGCTCAAGAAAATGTAGGAATTGAAATCGCCAGAAACGTAAGAAATTTTCTCGTAGATGGCACCATTATTAATTCCGTCAACACCCCTAGTGTCGACAGTAAAACCGCAAAAATGCTTGAGCCCTATCTGAATCTTGCGGAAGCGATGGGAAAAATGCTTTCCCAAGTCGCATCAAAGGGAAACGAAACACTAAATATTAGTTATACTGGAAAAGTTGCTGAAATGGACACCTCTCTTATCACAAGATCCGCACTAAAAGGATTCCTAGAAATAGCATGCGGTGAGGAATCAGTTAATCACATCAATGCACCAGGAGTTGCAGAAAAATTGGGTATTACAGTTAGCGAAACTAGGCCTACCGACGAAAATGAGTTCACTGAGTTGATTGAAATCGAAACTTCAAACGAAAAAGAAAAAGCGTCTATTTCTGGAACTTTTTACGGCTCAGCGCCAAGAATTGTCACTATCAATGGACATAGAGTTGAAGCCGACCCTGAAGGGCATGTTCTACTTGTTAGCAACACTGACAAGCCAGGCGTAGTTGGAGCTATTGGCGCAGTATTGGCTAATCACAAAGCAAACATCGCTACTATGTCTTTAAGTAGAAATCAGGTCGGTGACCTGGCTCTAACAGTTTTAAATCTTGATGCTTATTTAGATAAATCTGCAAGAGACGAATTACTTGCCTATAAAAACATTCATAGCGCTAAGCTAGTTACATTGTAAAAGAATTAATTAATTCTAGAAAAAACCCATTATAATCACCCTTGATTACCTAGCCTCTCAACGGTAGATATTAATTTTTCGATTCGAAACGGCTTCGTCAAAACCCCTGAAAACCCGTGTTCTAGATAGTTCTCTAAAACGGTATCATCCACATATCCTGTTGTTACTATTGCTTTGACATTTGGTTTAATGGATCGAATACGCGCTAGGGTTTCATTTCCTCCAATTCCTCCGCGAATATCTAGGTCAAGAATAAGCACATCAAATGATCTTTTAAATTCTTCCGCTTTCTCAAAAGCTCTCGTTGCCGCTTTTCCAGTTGCGGTGCAGTAAACATCGTGGCCCTCTCGCCTAAGGGACCTTTCAATAATTGCACAAATATGAGGCTCATCATCTAAGACCAATACCCGAAGTGCATTCGAACGAGAAGTTTGAGACTCATCAAGAACGCGACCAGACAACGCAGCTGGTAAGAAAACATCAAAACACGCGCCATTGCCTTCTTCAGAATCAACTGATATGTGGCCACCATGTGATCGACAAATTGTTAACGCTCTACTCAGACCAAATCCTCTTCCCTTTTTTTCTCGACTATAATAAGGGTCAAAGACCCTATTCTTTTCCTCAAAACTAAGCCCAGGACCATTGTCCCTGAAAGATAAATGCACATAATTTCCAGGACTTAGTGGTAAATCATCATCAGATTTGATTACTAAATTTTTTGCTTCTATCACTATCTCTCCTGTATTTCTATCTTCTCTAGAAATATTTTGGGCAGCATTCTTAATTAATGCCTCAAACATTCTACGCAATTGACCTTCGTCGGCATCAATTTCGAAGAGCTGAGGAGCAATATCTATAACTGGCTTTATTTTATCAAATTCGAGAAGAGAAAAGCTTAATGTATTTCTAATAATTTTAGGAAGTAAAACCCTTCTCTTTGTGATGCCTTTTACCTTTCCTCTAATAGCAGAAACCTCATGGATAATTTCTCTAGCTCTCTCACAAGCTGATTTAGCGCTTTTAATTGCTTCACTAGTCTCAAGCCCAGCTAATTGATCAAGGCCAATTAAATTAAGATTACCTTCTATTGAGGTAAATAAATCTCCAAACTCATCAGAAATACCTGCTGCAAAACACTCAATTGCTTTTTTCTTTGAATCTAATATCGAATCGTCTTTTTTGTTATTTCTATAACTGACATCTCTACATAACATCACTAATGCATACCCTGAATCCCATGGGATGGCTGACATCATTATGTCTAGGGAAGTCATATTCCCATCCGGTTTACGATATGGTATTGACTGCAGAACTGTGGATCCACTGATTACTTCTCCATTCGACGCGTAACCATCCTTACCAAATATTTCAGGAAATATAAGAGACATATATTTACCTAATAAGGCCTTGCCCTCATAACCAAGAACAGCTTTAACAGAACGGTTTACACCTATAACTTTTCCCTGTCTATTCTGAAGGACAAGCATAGCCTCAGGTGATTCGATGAATAAACTTTCGTATCTTTTTCGATCACGACGAAGTTTAGAAAATTTTTGGGTCAAATAATCTTCTTTCTTTAGCCTTGATTCAATGAGTTTAAATCTTGATCGAATTTCCTCATCTTCCGAATCATTGTATAAGAATTCATCTATTCCATAATGGATCAACTTAGAAAAATTAATCTCTGAGTCTCGACTAATATTTAATATTAGATAAGGTTTTGAATTTCCCAATTTTGAAACCCAACCAAGTAGGTCTTCTAACCTTGAAGATGATGAAGGAACATCACATATCAAAGCATCAAATTTAGTACTTTTAATCAAATTTTGAAGACTAGCAAAATCTGAGCATGTGGTAACCTCAAATCCCTCCTGTATGGCTAATGTCGAAATATGTCGAGAGTACTTTTGATCGTCGGCAAAAAGAACAATTCTAGCCAAATCAATATCAATTATATCATCTAAATTATGAAGATTTCCGGAACTATCTGATTCTTTACTAATCACAATAAACAATTCGATTCCACATTTCTTCAAGCGGAAATCAGATGTAAATTTACAAAACTTTTCAACAAAAACAAAAAGTTTTTAAATTTTTGGCGGTTAATTTTATTCTGTTAGTTTGTATTAGTTAGATGAAACTTATTAATAATTGGAGTAATCAAAATATTAATGAGGGAAAAAATCGTTACAATTTTAAATCAAATTGCACTTATTTTGGAAATTAAAGGTGAAAATGCCTTCAAAATCAGAGCCTACAGAAATGGTAGTGAGTTAATAGAAAATTATGGTGGGGATATCGTTCAAATCACCCACGAAGGTAAATTAAATGAATTAAAAGGTATAGGAAAAGCATTAACGTCAAAAATTGAAGAAATTGTAAAGACTGGACAATTGTCATATTTAAATGAACTGAAATCTGAATTTCCTGACTCTTTTTTTGAGTTATTCGAAATTGCTAACTTGGGTCCAAAAAAGATAGGCAAACTTTACAAAAACTTACAAATTGATTCTATCGATAAACTAGAGGAATGCTGTAAGAACGGTGAAATTAGTAAAGTTTCTGGATTCGGAAAAAAAAGCGTGGATAGCATTATTGAAGCAATATTGTTTCGCAAAAATAATTCCAAATTTTTTCGTTTAGGTGATATCGCTCCAATAGCAGAAAGCATACTTGAGTTTCTTCGACAACTTCCACAAACCTCTCAAGCAAACATAGCCGGTAGTTATAGAAGAGGAAAAGAGACCGTTCATGATATTGACTTTATAGTAGCTTCAAAACTTCCTGATGAAATCATCAATGAATTTACAAAAATGGCAGATGTTTCATCTGTTATTTCTAAAGGGAAAACAAAGTCCAGTGTATACTTAAAAAATGGCATTCAATGTGATTTAAGAGTTGTCAGCAATTCAGAATTTCCATTCGCATTAAATTATTTCACTGGTAGCAAAGCTCACAATGTTAGAATGCGGTCATTGGCAATCAAGAAGGGCTATAGCCTTAACGAATACGCACTTAGTTCAAAAGATAAAAAGGAAAAAAATGAAATCCATAATGAATCAGATCTTTACGAGGCTTTAGGACTTTCGTTTATACATCCTGCCCTAAGAGAAGATCAGGGAGAAATAGAAGCTGCAGAAATTTCTAATCTTCCCAATTTAATTAAAATTGAAAACCTCAAAGGAACTTTTCATAATCACACCACAGATAGTGACGGTAAGAACTCACTCGACGAGATGGCTGAAGCGGCTAGTGAACTTGGACTACAGTATCTTGGAATATCTGATCATTCGAAAAGTTCGGTGCAGGCAAATGGACTCAGCGAGGAAAGATTGATCAAACAAATTAAAGATATTAGCCAGTACAATGAAACCAACAAAAATGATATAAAGATCTTTTCAGGTGTCGAATGTGACATTCTTAAAGATGGGTCCTTGGACTATGACGAATCTATTTTATCACAATTAGATTACTGTGTCGCATCGGTACATAGCTCTTTTTCATTATCGGAAAATGAGATGACTCAAAGAGTAATTAGAGCAATAGAAAGCCCATTCGTGACAATGATAGGACACTTGACTGGGAGACTATTACTCCTTCGAAAGCCTTATGATATAAATGTTAGTAAAATTATTGATGCGTGTGCAGAAAATAATACAATTATCGAAATTAATGCAAACCCTCGCAGACTTGACATGGATTGGCGATGGTGGAAACAAGCTAAGGATAAAGGAGTGAAGTGTTCAATAAATCCTGACGCTCACAAAATTGAACATTTTCAATTTTTACATTTTGGAGTAAAAATCGCACAAAAGGGATGGCTTGAATCTAGTGATGTAGTAAATTGCTTACCTCTTGATGAAATGACAAAATTTCTGAAAAATAAATCAACAGATAATTAATTTGGATTTCCCGTATATAGTTTTTATAATATCCCTAGTCGCTGCCTATTCAATAGGATCCTTTCCATGTGGCTTCTGGATAGCCAAGCTCAAAGGCATTGATATTAGAGATCATGGAAGTGGTAATATAGGAGCAACAAATGTATTTAGAAACCTAGGTGCAAGATATGGTGTTTTGGTTCTAATTTTGGATATTGCCAAAGGTTTGGTGCCAGTATTTTTTGGAAGTGCTTTTATCCTCAGTAAAATAACCACAGACCCCTCCTCATCATTCGTTGCGGATGAGTCTCTCGAGGGATTTATTTATGTCACTTTGGCAATTTCAACTATCATTGGACATAACTATACGTTTTGGCTTGGTTTTAAAGGAGGTAAAGGGATAGCAACTTCTGCAGGTGCCTTGATCCCATTTCTTCCTGAGGTTTTACTTGGAAGTTTCATAATATGGATCGTTGTATTTTTCACTTCGAGATATGTAGCACTTGCTTCAATTTTTTCAGCCTTATCCTTACCTGTCCTCACTTACCTACTCGATCATAATTATATTTTCCCAGATATTAATTCCTCACCTCCAGTATTATTATTTGGAGTTCTTGCAGGGCTCATGGCATTGTGGAGACATAAATCAAATATCCAGAGAATAATTAAAGGCGAAGAAGACAAATTTCGAAGAAAGGTGAAATAAATTTTTCCATGAAGAGTATATCCATTCTAGGAGCGGGAAGTTGGGGCACGGCAATTGCAACTGTAGCAGCCGAGCGAGGATTAGAAGTTTTTTTATGGTCTAGAAATTCCAATCACTTAGAAGAAATTGAGAATCTTAAAGAAAACAAAAGATATCTTCCAGGAGTCAGCATTCCAAACACAATTCAACTGACAGACAATCTAAAGACCGCATCAAAATCCGATATCCTCGCATGTGTAATTCCCTCTACAGGTATTCGGCATTTTGCTGAAGACATTTCCTCCATAGGCTTGAGAAAAGATTCTGTTATTCTTTCTTGTACGAAAGGAATCGAACGGAGTACTGGGCTACGAATGACAGAAATAATTGAAGATATCCTTCCTAACAACATTGCTGCGGTTTTGAGTGGCCCCAACCATGCTGAGGAAGTTGGTAAAAAACTGGCCACTGCTGCAGTTATCGGTTGTAAAAATACAAATATTGCAAAAGAAATTCAGTCCATATTTTCATTACCTTGGTTTAGAACCTACACAAGTGATGATGTTGCAGGAATAGAACTAGGTGGAGCAGCAAAAAATATTTATGCTATTTGTGCGGGAATTTCAGATGGACTCGGATTAGGTGATAATGCAAAATCTGCTCTTGTTACTAGAGGATTAGCTGAAATGATCAGACTCGGCACCGCCTTGGGAGGTAAACCTGAAACCTTTCAGGGATTGTCTGGTGTAGGTGATCTAATAGTGACCTGCTACAGTACATATAGTAGAAATAACAAAGTCGGAAGGCTAATTGGAGAAGGAAAATCGATAAATGAAATCATGAGTTCAATGAATATGGTTGCAGAGGGAGTACCCAATACTATTTCGTTTTATGAATCGACAAAAAAACACCAAGTAAACACACCGATTATCGATCAAGCTTATGAAATGATTGAAAACGGAAAGAGACCCGATAAAGCCCTACAAGATCTTCTATCTCGAGACTTGAGACCTGAAACTGACTATTAAGTCTGTGTTTGCTTTTAAACACTTTTTAAGATTTAATTAGTATGTAATTTTATTTTTATTGAGGACAATCCTTATTATAAGATTCATTACTCGACAAAATGAGCGACCAAAGTCCCCTTGATCTTTCTAATTTCCAATTAGTTCCCGATTGGTTAAAAGAAAATCCGAAAAAACAAAACTTCCCCAAGGAAGAAAGATTTCGGAATAAGGATGACAAGAAAGGCGTAAAAAGAAAAAAATGGTCTAAGGGAAAAAATAAAAACTTTAACCGCAATAGGAATCATCAAGAAAGAACAGAAAGAATTGTCCCTCCAGAGGGAATTAAAGCAGAAATCCTTCCCTGCGCATCTAGCCTTAAACAAATTGCTGATCAAATTAAAAAAACAGCAAGATCATATTCAGTATTTGAAATAGCAAAACTGATTTTGTCGCAAAGAGAAAGATATGAAATATCATTCAAGTGTGAGAGCGAAAAAGAGAATAATTTATTTTTTGGCACCTCTAACAACTCATTATGGTTAAGTAAAAACGAGGCTCTGAATAGCCTTTTGGATGAAAATACTTTGCTTAATTACTACAATAAAGAAAGTGTCGAAATAGAGGCTCCCAAGGGTAATTATCATTCAATTGGAATCTGCGGAATAAGCGGCACCTTAGTTGCCCCCCCCAATCACCACTCATATCAAAAGGAAATAATCAATCTTCACAAAAATAAATTTCCAAATATTGAATTAGAAACTTTCAAAAATAAGATAAAAATCGAATCCAGTGAAGAATTAGTAGAGGAATGGAAAAAATCCCAAAGTGTACAAGATCAATATTCAGTTAAAAACAAAACTGATGATGAAATAGTTTTAAAGGGCCGAGAAGAAGCTGAAAATCACTTCTTAAATAATTACGCTGAGGAGTTGGTCGAAACTGGTATTAAATTCACAGTTCCAGGTAACATCGAAGGAAAAATGCTCTCCTCTGGTTTACTCGCATTGGTTAAGAATACTTCTATACATGCAAAAAAACACCCAGCCAGTTTAGTTAACCCTATATGCACAATATTGGGCAATGAAGGATTGAAATTTTTTAAAAGAGGTAAGAAGATTTTTGCCTGCATCTCACGGCCTAAACCTCTTTCAGATGACGACACCCTGTCTGAGCCAATCAAAGCCATTGTTACATTCATTCGTAATCGCAAAAGGGTGACCAGCAAAGAACTACTTGATGAACTAGCTCCATCAAAAGAAAACACCGACTCAGGAACCGAAAAAGATTCATCAAAAAGTGATTCGGAAACAGAAGAACTAAATGAAAACCAGCTAAAAGTTTTACAAGATCTAAATTGGTTGCTTCGAGAAGGGGCTGTGATAGCATTTGGAGATGGGAAAATCGAATTAGCAACTCCCAAAAACCCAGGAGCAAGTAAAACTGCAGATGAACCAAAAGAAAAGATCGATTGATTCAAATTTAGAGCCTGAATTAATCGCTTCTCAAAAAATATCTTTTGAAAAATGCCTCCAAGTCTCATTACTGATGATCAAACGGCAAAAAAAATTGTAGCTGCCAATCAAGGATGTAAGTCACATGACCTTAATCAAGATCAATTAAATGATTTAGAGTTATTATTATACGGAAACTATCAACCTCTTAACGGATACCTTTGTGAAAAAGACTATCTGTCCGTTCTTGAAAACTTTTGCTTAGAGGATGGTTCTCCATGGTCAAAATTACTTTCTCTTCAAGTTAATAAAAAACTTTATGAAGAAATTGAAATAGGTGAAACGGTTTCACTTCTTGATCTGGAGGGAGTATTAATCGCATTTATTTGCGTCAGTAGTATTTTCTGCAATGAGGACAGATATTATTTTGGAGGTGAAGTGATTGGAATTGAACCTCCTCATCGTTCAGGCAAAGAGGTAATGCGAATTTACCAGGATCCTGATTCATTAGTATTCGAGACAATGTTTTTATGTAACAATCTGTTACATAAAAGCGAAATTAATCACTTGAGAAATCATTTTGAAGAGACTAAAAAGAAAATTTTAATTCAAGTCATCTTCAATGGATCCTATGAATGCCATGCAAAATTAAGATGTATTGTTGCAGCTTTATCAAACTTATCGAAAGAAAGCTTTCAAATATCAATAATCCCCGATAATCATTCAACAGATTCTAGGGGCATATTAAACCAAATACTGATTGCAAAAAATTGGGGGATAAAAACCCTTCTAACTAATTTTGTGCAAAAGATTCCTGAATTTGGTAGCGGAGTTAACATAATAAAAATCCCCCCAGGCTCTAGAGACGACTCTTATGAAGAAGTGATTAATGAATTGAATCATATAGATCCTCCAAAATTCGAAAAAGGTATTACTCTTTTTTTTACAGGGCTGTCAGGATCTGGAAAATCAACTATTGCTAAACGAGTTCAATCTACATTACTCAATAAGTATAAAAGACGAGTAACCCTTCTTGATGGTGACATTCTTAGAAAAAATTTGTGTTACGGGCTAGGTTTTTCAAAAGAAGATCGATTGATGAATCTTAGAAGAATTTCTTATGTAGCAAAAGAAATTTGCAACCTCGGAGGTATTGTCATATGCGCACCGATTGCACCATACGAAAGCATAAGAAGAAAAATTCGTAATAGCATTGAAAAAAACTCTATTTTCATTCTTGTCCATATAAGCACCTCACTAGAGGAATGTGAAAGGCGAGACCGAAAAGGTTTATATGCCAAAGCTAGAAAAGGGACCATCAAAGAATTTACCGGAGTGTCAGATCCTTATGAAATTCCCACTGATGCCGAAATAGTTATTAATACGGAGGGAAGAAAAATTGATGATTGTTGTAATGAGGTATTAACCTATCTAGAAGAAATGAATTATCTTAGTCTAGATGATTAACTAGACTCTTCATAATGGATTTTTGTGCGTGCAGTCTGTTTTCGGCCTGACAAAATATTGTATCCGCATTTTTTTCAAACACTTCATCTGTTATCTCTTTTCCTCTATAGGCGGGAAGGCAATGCATTACCATTACTTTAGAAGCCGCAGCTGAAATTAGCTTTTTATTGATTTGGTAATCATTAAAATGCCCATTTCTCTCACCCTCTAGATCCTCCATTCCCATACTAACCCATACGTCTGTGTAAACCACATCAGCGTTCTCCACAGCATCGAATGGATTTTCAACATATCTCGTTTTAACACCTTCAATTTCATTTAAGTATTCCAACGGTGAACAAATACTACTTGGACCCGACAAAATAAGTTCAAAACCAAGTTTTTCAGCAGCCCACACCCAAGAGTGTGCAACATTGCAATTAACATCTCCTAGGAAAACAATTTTCTTATCTTCCCAAGTTCCATTAATTTCTTTTATAGTTAATAGGTCAGCGATAATTTGACAAGGATGCTCGACATCTGTTAGCGCATTAATTGTAGGAAGTTTGGAATAATTTGCAAAGCTTTCGACTTCCACTTGGGAATCATTTCTTATAATGGCTCCATGCAACATTCTACCCATTACTCTCGCGGTATCTTTTATTGGTTCACCTCGACCAAGTTGAAGATCTTTTGGAGATAAAAATAATGCTGAACCTCCAAGCTCCCTAATACCAACCTCAAAACTCAACCGAGTCCGTGTTGACGCTTTGCTGAAAATAATTCCCCAGCACTGATTTTTTAAAGGTTGTTCTCCAAAATCACCTTCAGTTCTAGCAACTTTTAGTTCTTCAGCAGAAGAAATTAAAGATTGAATGTACTCCTTTGAGCAAGATTTAATTGATAGAAAATTTTTCATTTTGCCTCATTATCAAGAGTTGATATCATAATCTGAATTGCCTCTTTTACTTCACTCTTTTGAACATTCAAGGGAGGAAGCCATCTAATAACGTCTGGCCCAGCAGGAACTGTAAGCAGTCCATTTTTCGCTAATTCATTTACAATATAAATTGAGGGATTTTGATCAGTTTTTTTAGTTAAATTAAATTCTTCATGATCAATTACAAATCCAATCATCAGTCCTCTGCCTCTTATCTCTTTGATTAATGATATTTTTTTATCATTAAAATTATTTATGATGAATTTGTATAATTCTTTAGCATATGCCGATAAATTATCATCAATGATGGTTCTTAAAACTGCACAACTGACAGCAGATGCTAACGGCGAACCTCCAAAAGTTGAACCATGAGATCCTGGACCGAGAAGATCACTTAATTCTCCATACCCAGTATTTCTAGATTTAAGCCATATAGCTCCTATAGGAAAACCCCCACCCATACCTTTCGCCCATGAGATAGCATCAGGGACTATTTTATCAGCTCCATCAATTGATTGCCACCCATTAAGAGTACCACATCTACCTATTCCACATTGTACCTCGTCAAATAGAAGAAGTATATTCTTCTCATTACATATTGACTGGCACCTTAATAAAAAATCACTGTTCGATACATTAATACCACCCTCTCCCTGAATGGGTTCAACTAAAATTGCCACTGTATTATCACTGACTGCATTTTCTAAACCAGTAATATCATTAAAATCAACATGCTTAAATCCCTCCATTAAGGGACCAAATCCTGAGCGTATTTTGTTTTGCCCAGTAGCAGCCATACCTCCTGTTGTTCTTCCATGAAAAGATCCATTGAATGATATAATCTCTTTTCTCGCTACTCCTGAAGAACTTGGGTTAATCTCACCAAATCTTCTAGCAACTTTTATAAGTGCCTCATTGGCCTCCGCTCCACTATTACAAAAAAAACATTTACCATCGAAACCAACAATTTCTTCAACTATGATCTTTGCTAATTCTCCCTGTATCCTTGGTTGATACAAATTTGAACAATGAATTAGTTGGGAAGATTGTTCAGCCAAAGCCTTGAGCATTATTTTATTAGAATGCCCTAAAGAATTAACTGCTATTCCTCCCGTAAAATCAAGATACCTAGTCCCATCCTCATCATATAAAAAAGACCCGTCCCCCTTAACAGGCATAATCGGAAACCTACCATAATTAGGGACTATATATTTATTATATAAATTAAGAGTTATTTCTTCGCTATTAGTCATGATGGCACAATTTCCGTACCTATACCCGTGTTCGTAAAAATTTCTAGAAGTAATGAATGAGGAATTCGGCCATCAATCATATGCACCTTACCGACTCCTGACTCAATCGCTTGAATTGCTGAATTCAATTTTGGTAGCATCCCACCAGATATTATACCTTCATCTGAGAGTCCTTTAACCTCTGAACATTTAATTGTATTAATTAACGTCGAATCATCATCAGGGTCTCTGAGGACGCCTAAAACATCACTAATGTACACTAACTTAGCAACGTTCATCTCTGCAGCCAATGAACTTGCCGCGATGTCAGCATTCGTATTTAAAACTGAATCAGAATTTTCCTCCATTGATACAGGAGAAACGATTGGTATAATTTCCTGATCAGTTAAATGTTTCACTTCTGCCGTTTGGCATCGAATAACTTTCCCTACTAATCCAAGGTCATCATCCTCAGAATCGATACAATTAGCCTTCATTCTCTTTGAAACAAAAACCTCTGCGCCGTGAATTCCTTTTGCTTTGCCTCCATGGGAATGAACTAGACTGACTAAATTCGGATTAACCTCATTAACGAGGGTGTCCTCTACAATCGACATTGTTTCTGGATCAGTGTATCTCTGACCAGAAACAAATCGTGGCTTAATTCCAGAATTTGCCATCGCTTTAGATATGGCTTTTCCTCCACCATGAACAATGACTGGATTAATGCCGACTGCCTCCAGCAAAACAACATCTCTCAATAGAGCGTCTAAAAGCTCTGCATCCTCCATGGCTGATCCTCCAACTTTCACAAGAATACATTTTCCTCTAAAGTCTTGAATATATGGAAGAGCCTCAACAAGAATACCTGCCTTATTGATATGCTCTTTTAAGAACTCTTTGTGAACTGTCATAAATTAATACCTAAAGCCCTGATGCTTCATGGAAGAGACAATCTACTCGACAAATCCAGAGAATCAATGTCCCTGAATTTTTAGAGCGTACTCAAGCCTATTAAAAGCCACGTATTCTTCTGATAGGTCAGAAGTGAACATACGGTGTGAACTTGTTCCTAAATTAAGATTAATACGAACAGTGAAAGCTTTTTTTGAAACTTCTTTTTTTAGTTGACCGATAGGAGTAATGGCCGCTTCTCCTCCCAAGGCGCCTGCATACTCTCCGAAAAATATATCAACTTTTTGTTCGTCGACTTTAGCTCCTGAATAACCGACAGCATCAATAATTCTTCCCCAATTAGGATCAGATCCATTCCATGAACATTTAACTAACGAAGAATTTGAGACGGCTTTAGAAATCTTACGCGCATCTTTAACGGATACAGCTCCGTTGACTTCAAGAGTTACAAATTTAGTAACCCCCTCACCGTCCCTTACCAATTTCTTTGCCAGATCTATCATCACTAGTCTCAATCCCTCAGTAAACTTTCTAAGATCATTTGAATTAGATTTTGGTAGCGAGTTTCCAGCCGCGCCGTTAGCCATAACCATTACAGTATCATTTGTACTCATGTCTCCATCTACACTGATTGAATTAAACGAATCTTCGACAGCACTTTTTGTGACACCCTTAAGGTCGCTTTCATTGATAGCTATGTCAGTAACAACAAAAGCAAGCATAGTGGCCATATTGGGAGCAATCATTCCGGATCCTTTTGCCGCACCAGTTATAGTAACTTTCTTTTTGCCGATAGAAATCTGAGTGGAGGCGACCTTATTTATACTATCACTGGTCATAATGGATTTGGAAAATCGATTCCAACCATTAGTTTTCAATTTTTCAACCAAATCAGGAACAGCAGAACAAATGTTATCTATTGGTAAGGGGTATCCAATAATACCAGTCGAACATGTAAATACTTGCCATGGTTTAAGATTTAATTCCTGAGCAATAGACTCTGTCATCAATACTGCATCTTCGTAACCCTTTTTACCGTTGCATGCATTTGCGTTTCCACTATTTACAATTGCTGCTCTTATATCGGATCGGCGAAGATTTTTTTTTGATAATCTAACTGGAGCTGCTTTGATTTGATTAGTAGTAAAAGCAGCAGCACAAGTCGTGTTGTAATCTGAAATTATTAACCCTAAATCCAACTTATTATCACCTTTTATACCAGAAGCAACACCTGAAGCTCTAAAGCCTTTGGGCATAATCAATGATTTGTGCCTTTTCATGTTTCCCAATTATATGTTCCTAAGATTGTTGTTTAACAAAAGATCGGATTAAAAATCAATTTTTAATTTATAGATTAAGACCAGTTTGGACATCAAAGCCACACATTAAATTAAAGCTCTGTATTGCTTGTCCTGATGCGCCTTTTATTAAATTATCCTCGGCGCTCAACAGCATAATGCGATTTGTTCTTTTATCATAAGCGCATCCAATATCTATGTAGTTTGTACCTTTGACATTTTTCGTATCCGGCGCAACACCTTCATCAAGAACTCTAACAAATGGACAATTATCATAAGCCATTTTTAATATTTTATGAATGTCATTAGAATCAACGGCTTCTTTACAGGTAACATGTATTATTGTAGCAATACCTGCAGTAATAGGCATCAAAACAGGAGTAAACGAGATCACAACGGATTCAGATGCAGCAATAGACAACTCCTGTTCAATCTCAGATAGGTGTCTATGTTTTGGAACAGAGTAAGCACGAACACTCTCGTTACATTCTGCAAAAAGAAGTTGTGGATTAGGAGTTTTTCCTGCACCACTGGTACCACTCATACTAACAACATGGATAGTTGATGTATCTATGATCTTACTTTTAACGATTGGTAACAATGGCAGTAAAATACTCGTTGGATAGCATCCTGGAGATGCCACTAAAGATGCAGCTGCAATTTCCTGGGGCCTAATTTCAGGCAACCCATATACTGCTTCCTGAAGTTTTTCAGGAGCAGGATGAGCGTCTCCATAAAATTCCTCATAAGTTACTGGATCCTTAATTCTAAAATCAGC
>CEUH01078631.1_pt1 | contig 15002 bp, 15 predicted proteins | sample 356461 | NCBI WGS metagenome assembly CEUH01 (sample SAMEA2623275, study PRJEB7988) | marine metagenome | isolation source: saline water (ENVO:00002010), including
ATAGTATTTGATACTGGTTCATTTGATATAAAAGGAATAGTAGTCACACAAAAAGTAATCTATCCAACAGGCAAAGCTATGTTAAGTCTAGAACATATTACTGGAAATAACATGGAGGACTGGGTTGAAACTCTTATAGAGGAGTTAGAAGTGGTTGGCAAAAGGGATGGATGTGATGGTATAGAAGGAATAGGTCGTGCAGGATTTTGGAACTGGATTAAAGATAAAGATTGGAAAAAGCTAGCAGTTTTTTTCGAATACAACTTTGAGGTAAAAGATGAGAAGATATAAAGGTGGAGGAGGTACTCCGCAGAAACAAGAAGTTTTTTCTACAAAACTTCCAGCGTTTGCACAGCCTTATTTTGATAGGCTTTTGCAAAGGTCAGAGTCATCAAGCTTACAGCAATACACCCCATATGGTGGAATAAGACTTGCAGACTTTGGACCTGATGAAGCTATTTCACAAGCTATGACAAGAGGCTTTGCTACTGCAGGTACACCTGATGAATTTACTCAAGCTGCTGATAGCCTCGGACAAATAGCAGCAAGCAGACCAAATATAAATCCATATGAAAGATTATCTTTTGAAGATGGCATAAATCAGTTTATGAATCCATATCAACAGAATGTAATTGATATAGCTAAAAGAGAAGCAATGAGAGGTTCTGAAATACAAGCAGACCAAATAGCTTCTAAAGCTGCACAGTCTGGAGGTTTAGGTGGCTATCGTGAAGCTATTCTGCAATCTGAAAGAGAAAGAAACCTAGGACAAAGATTAGATGATATACAAGCTAAAGGGCAAGACAGAGCTTTTAATATGGCTATGCAACAATTAGCTAGAGAAAGACAGGTAGGTTTGCAAGAAGAACAGTTAAGACAAGCTGGAGAAAGAGTTGGAATAGCTGGTAGTCGTTCACTTGCAGATATTGGTTCTTTGATACAACAAGATGCTTTAAATAGAATTGGTGCTTTAGGCAGAATAGGTGAACAAGAAAGAGCAATGAGACAAGCTGGTCTTGATATAGGCTATGATGACTTTGTTAGACAAAGAGATTTTGATAGAGACCAAATAGGATTTTTTAGTAATGTATTGCAAGGTATTCCAATTAAACCTGACCAAACAGTATCAACATTTCAAAGACAACCCGGATTGTTAAGTCAAGCTACAGGTGCTGGCTTAACAGGACTTGGCATTTATAGAGCTTTACAACCGGGTACTGGAGGACAAGCTACATGAGCAATTTAGTAGAAATAGCAAAAGACTTAGAGTATGTTCCTGATGAACAACTAATACAACTAGCTAATGGAAGTGACCCTCGCTTTCCACCTTTTGTAGTTATATCAGAAATAAAAAGAAGAACTGATATGAGAAGTAGGTCACTTCAGCCAATGCCTAAAACTACAGTTGCACAAGAAATGGTTCAAGAATTTGCTATGCCTAGTAGGCAAGGCTTGGAAGGTATGTCTCAGGATGCTACAGGTATCCTCCCCCCAACTGTATATAATAGAGATATGCCTTCCTCCATGATGGCTGATGGTGGTCTAGTTGGTTATGCTGATAAAGGACAAACTGTAATTGCAGGTGGTTTACCTAACAAAGAAGAATACGATAAGAGATTAGAAGAAGTAGAAAAATTAGCTAACATGAAAGCAGTTAATAAAGAAGCTTTTATGAATCAGCTAATGGGAGAAGGTTATACTGACCCTAGATTTATTAAAAGCACAGGTAATCCTTTAATTGACAAATATGGTATGCAACCTTTTCCAGCAGAAGGGAGTGGATTTATACCTACAAGTAAACAGCTTGGTATTGAAGGACCTGAAATAGTTTTTCGTCCACAATCACGAGGTTCTTATGATACAAATAAAGATACAGTAAACTTTAAAGATTATGAAGGTATAAAAGATGCAAGATTAACTCAGATACATGAGTTTATGCATAGGGCTGCAGAAAAAACAAACTATTTTGATAATTACTATAATAGTGATTACATAAAAAAAGAAGTTCCTTTCTTTGCAGGAGAGTATGGTCGTATTCTTGCTCCTGCAGTTAATGAAGCATTAGCTCATTCATACGAATATGATAATTTAAATGATGAAGATTTAAAAAAAGATATTGAGTTTAGAGTTAGTAGATTTAATATAAGAAAAGACTTAAAACCAAAAGTATCTAGCGAATTATTTAAAAACATAAATAAACTAAGAAAACATTTTGAAGATTACTTAGGAAATTTTGATAAAGAAAAAATGCAAAAAAACCAAGAAGGTGGATTAACTAGCTATCAAACTGGCAATCAAACTGCGCTTAGTAATACTTTTATGTATACGCCTACAATAGAAGGTAATGTTCCTATTTCTGAACAAGGTCTATACAGACTTTTAGAAGAGCGTGGCATAACTAGCGAAGAAGAGCGACAAGAAATATCAGATATTTTGAATAGCGGTTTAGCTAGATTTTCTCTACCTAGACAAGTACAACTAGCTGGTGCTTTCAAAAGGTCAGATGATTTTATAGCTCAACCATATAAAGGTATCGATTCTCCTTTTGGAAGAATGTACGACAGAAGAAGTTTTGCAGATGAAATATTAGAAGGAGTATCACCCGGACCACAAATGCCTAAAGGATATGTACCACCAGTTGATACATCTGGTGATGGTGATAAAGATAAAGACATTGATATTCAAGATGATGATAATCCGAATAAAGATACTGGTGATGGAAAACCAACTGGACTTGCATCAGCTAATCCTCAATTAGAGTTGCCTGAACCACCTAAACCTCCAACTGCAGCACAAAGACAACAAGAACTTAATGCAAATGTTCTTATGACTTTAGGTTCTGCTATAGGAAGTTCTACAACACCTCAAGAAATATTTAAGAATTTATCAGGATTGCCTGCACAATTAATGGCTATTAAAAGCAGACAAAGACAAGAAGATAAAGATTATAAAGCAGACTTGAGAGCTAATATTAAAGACAAAGCTAATTATGATATAGCTTTGAAAAAATTAGATGTATCTATTACAGCAGCTAGAAACTCTAAGAACTCAGATTTAGTTAAATACTTAGGAGAGCTTAAAGATTTATTTACCGAAGCATCCTCTGAGTCTGAAAGAACTAAATTGATGGAAGAAATAAATGCTGTTAGCAGTTCAATTTTTTCAGCTTTAGTAGGCAAAAGTCCAAGTTCAAATGATACTGATGCTTTGAACGCTGCTATAACAGCAGGAACTAAATCATAATATGCCAAGATATAATTTACCTGATGGAAGATATGTAGATGTTCCAGCAGATGCAGATAGAGATTATTATATAAGGCTTCAAAATACTCTTGCTCAAGAGTACCCCGATAATTTTACCCAATACCAAGAACCTACCGAAACTACTCTAGGCGGAAATGTCTTAGAGGTAGCTAAAGGTATACCTAGAGGATTAGGACAAGGTCTTTTATCAGGTCTAGAAGGTGTAGTAAATATATTTGATGTTGGCAATGACTCTGCAATAGGTGATTCATTGAGAAATGCTCAAGACTTTATTGGAGAACTTGAAGTATTAAAACCAGCAAAAGGATATGAAGATAAGTTTAGTACACAGTTTGGACAAGGTTTAGGTTCTTTTGCTTCCTTTCTAATTCCGGGTACTGCTGTTGGAAAACTTACAGGTCTTGCAGGCAAAGCTTCACAATTACAAAGGCTCGCAAAAACCCAAGGTGGTACACAGCTAACAAAAACTCTTAAAGAATTAGAAGAAGTTTCTACTAGATTAAATAGAGCAAGAAGAAATGCAACATTAGGATTTGCAATACCAACTGGTATATCTGAGCAAGGTAGTAGAATTGAAAGAGCAGAACTAGAAGGTGAAAGTGTAAATCCAACACAAGAAATATTTTCAGAAATATTTGGTGGTGCAGTAGGTGCTACTGAAATATTTGCACCTACTAGATTATTAAAAAGCTTAACTAAATCTGATGGACAAAAATTAAATGTCATTGATAGATTAAAGTCTGCTGCTGCAACTGGTGGAGTAGAAGGATTGCAAGAAGGTGTAGCTGAGATTATGCAAGATGCAATAGCTGCAAATATGTACAACGAAAATTTAAAAATAGGAGAATCATTTTTAGATAGTGCAATGACTGGTGGTGCTGTAGGTGCTACTGCTGATTTAGTTCTTCGTGGTTTTATGGGTAAAAATAAAATAGGTCAGTCTATAGATGTTGAACAAGAATTAGACTCTAGAAAAATAATGGGCGATGCTAGAGAACAAGAAAGACAAAAAGCTAAAGATATTGATTTTGAAGCTACGCCTATAATACAAGATACGCCACCTGTTTCCGAAGAAATATTAGATGACACAACTCCAGAGCCTAGACAAGAATTACCTGTATTAGAAGAAGTACAAGTTGTACAAAATGAAGATGGTTCTTCTTCAGTTGTAGGTGTTGATAGTGGAATTGTTTATGAAACTTCAAGAGTTTTAATACCAAAGGTTCAGATAGAAAATAGACCACCGCCACCTGAAGAAGTTGATGTGCTTGGTTCTTTAGAAGAAGCTTCTAATAAAGCTTTAGAAGTACAGGAAACTTTAAGAACTAATTACATAAATAATATTGCAGTTCAAATAGCTGGCATAAATGGATTTTCAGAAAGTGGCACTATGAAAAGATTGCTACAAATTTTATATGACCCTAAAAGAAATATATTAGATGCAAGGAGGGTTGCGCTTCTTGATTCTGTAGTAAGTGGTGAAAGAAGAAGGCAGATAAAAGACTTTGAAAGAATACAAGAGTTAGAAAAATCTGTTAATACTTTAGAGTTAATAGATGCTTTAACTAGAGGCGATGGAAACTTAGAAGCTAGGGAAAGATTAGAATCAGAAATTAATTTATTAAAACCTGTTTATAAATTAGATGAGATACCTGCAGAATATCAAGATAAAAAGAAATCTAAAACACAACTTAAGAAAGAACTTACAAGAGAGTTTGGTGCAGAAAAAGCAAATGAACTTATAAAAAGATATGAAAATGGAGAGATAGTATCTCCTTTGCAAGAAGCATTATTGTCTGAAGAAAATTCTAGTTTGTTAAATGATTTCCAAAATAGAGCAGATAAAAAAGGTTTTGGCAAAAAAAGTTATTACACAATAGATGAAGTAAAAAGAATTTTAAAACCTGCTGACTTCAATCAATTAATGAGAGATAGAGCAAATATTCTTTTTGAATTAGATGCACAGTATGGTTTGTTGAATGAAGTAGGTAGAAGAGAAGATAATACTATTGATGTATCGCCAGCAGCGTTCAAACAAATATTAGCTGCTAAGAATATTAAAGGAAATATTACTGGTCCAGAGTTTGAGTTTATTAGAAAAACTATTACAGGCGAAGCTAAGTTTTCTAAGATGAACTTAGGTCAAAAAGAAATGTTGATGACTAGACTAGGTGCTTTACCTAGGTTTGACTCTCCAACTTCTATACCTGATTTAACGCCTCGACAATATACAGAGCAACAATTAAATGCTTTTGCTAATCAATATCAAAATAGTGCTATTACTGATAGAGAAATACAGACTTACTTTGATTCTCAAAATTTAGTTAATACTAAAACACAAAGAGATAAGTTTAAAAAAGATTTATTATTTAGTCAGCGTGCTATAAAAAAAGGCAATCGAGTTCTTGGCAATCCAAACTATAAACTAGAGCAAGCTAAAAATGCTACGCCTGATAATGAAACTCAAGGTGAATACATAGAAAGATTAGAGCAAACACAACTTACTCCTGAAGAAGTTGATAAGTTAGTGTTTGGTCCACCAAAACCTGTATTAACTTTACCACCACCAATTACTTTAGAAAGCTATGATACTTTAGCAAAAGCTTTAGACCGAAGATTAAGGAAGCTAGGTTTAAGTAAAGATGTCAGGATAAAGATTACCGATTACTACAAAGGTATGCAAAATGCTGTTAGAGATGATAATGGTAATGTTATTGGTTTTAAAGAAGGTACTGAAAAACCAGATGCTGAATACAATAAAGCACATAAGACAATGCTCTTTTACATGGCTGGTATTAATCCCGGTGGGATGCCTTTTGGTGGGATGCCTGCTTTAGAAGAAAAGATGGTACAAGATTTAAACCATGAAGTCATTCATGCTATGAGGAATTTAGGTTTATTTACAGAAGGAGAGTATCAACAATTAGTTAAAGAAGCTAAAGTAGCTTTACCTCAAAATGTTAAAGATTCAATAAAGAAAAACTATGTTGAAGAACTTAAGCTACCACCTTATGCAGTTGATGAGGAATATGTTGCAGAGTTTTTTAGAGTTTATACAAAAGACCCAAGCAGTTTAAATCGCACACAAAGAACTAGAGTACAAAGATTTTTTGATTTTATAAGAGAGATGTTTAATGGCATCTATATTTCTGACTTTAGAAATCCTTACAAAATTCTAGAAGATATAGAAGCTGGTGTTATAGGTAGAAGAGATAGAAATAAAATTAGGTCAGCTAATGACTCTATGATACTAACTAACCAACTAGTAGGTGCTGGTGCTAGTTTGAATACTCCTCAAGCTACTGGAGATACAGATGGTCAAAGAGAACAGCCTATTAAAGTAGCATTGAAAGATGTCATTGATGAACCTAAAGCTTTTAAATTAGATAGAGATAATTCTTCAGGTCATGTAGCAGATTTTGTGCCTGCTAACTATGGTCCGCCTGCAGATAATTTAAACGAAAATACTTCTGATAAAGAAATTTACCAAGGATTACTTGGTAAGTATGGAACATTTAGTGTAAGCGGAAATCTTTATGACCCAAATGAGTTTCAAATTTATTCTACTTATAGAAATAGATTTAGTGATGTAAATAAATTTGTAGAAGAAAATGGGATGGAGTCTTTGCAAAATCCACAAACTGAAGAAGCTATATACATTAAAGAAAGCTTACAACTTTTAGTAGAAGAGCAACAATTTTTTCAAGCATTGCAAGAGGCACAAGGTAATCCTAATGCTCGTATAACTGTGTATCAAGCTGCACCACAAAGAGATTTGCGAGAAGGAGACTTAGTGACTCCTTTTAGAACAGAAGCTGTACAACTTGTAGAAGCATCACAAATAACACGAAAAGAAATTAGAGAAATAGAAAGAGAAAGATTAAGACAACAAGATATTGAAAGAACAGGTGCTATTGATTTAACTGCTGAAAGACTTAGAAACCAAGCAGATGAATTTATTGAAAGCGACTTGATAGGCACAATAATGCGTAGCAAGACTCCATCAAAACTTCATGAATATACTATAAGAGCAAGAGAACTTCGTTGGGATGGTAATGGAGGCTGGGGTAGATGGGGATTTTTTCCTGAAAAAATAGTAGACCTTCCGACATTTAACAGAAAAGTTAGTCCACAAAAATCTGTAGACTTTAAAGATAAGGGTGGACTTAATGAAAAGATAGAAGCTACTGTTGATTTAAATGGAGTTAGTACAGATATTGTTTTAAGTAAGACTGGTCAATCAACTGAAACTAATCCTTCTTTTGCAGCAGACCTTATCTTTGATAGAACATATGAACTATATGAAGTTTATGCCAAACCTAGTAATGAAATAAGAGATATTCTTTTTTCTAATCCTGTGCATAACGCACTACTTGGTTTTAAACAATTTGGTTTCTTTAATGAAAAGTTAGGAGAAAGACTTACATTTAATTACAACACTCCATTAGTATTAGTAGCAAAAGAAATAAACGACTCTCTCAATATATCTCCTGATGACCCTGCTTATCTTAGACCTTCACCACCAGCCGATTTAGTTGGTGGAGTTTCAATAGGTAGAGATGAAGATGGAAACATAACTCATTTAGAAAATATTTTTATAGACCAAAATCAACAAGGCAATGGGATAGCAAAAGCTATTCTTGAAACTATTATGTCTACTAATCCTAATATAGTAGATGGCAAAGAAAAACTTAACATAATAAACATAACACCTTCTGCATTAGACTTTTGGCAAAACTTAGGAACTGGTTTTATTGCAGATAAATATGGAGATATAGAACTTACTAGCGGTAGATTAGGTTTTTCAGATGTTGTTTATTCTAAACCAACTGCAGAGTTAGACTCAGCTAAAGAAGAAACATTGGCGCAAGAGCAGGCAAAAATACAAGAAGCTAAAGATTTTATAGAAAAAGAAAATGAACAAACTTATTCAGAAGCTGTGCCTAGATTTAACAATAAGGCAAGTGACTTAGCACAAAAAGTTGCATATGAAATAGAACAAGAAAATGATGAAAGCTATAAAGATTTACCTACTTTTAGAATAGATAAACAACCTGTACCTAAAGTACATGAAAAAATAGTTGATGATGCTTTAGGACAAATAGAAGATGCACCTTTATCTTTTTGGGAAAGAGTATCTGAAGGAACTGTTTTTGGAAATCCAAGTAGATGGCTTACATCTTTGAGAGCAGCAATCATTGATAAGTACAACAAAGAACTACAAGGTATTAAAAAAAATGTTGCAGCTAATCCTGATTTAGAAAACATAGAAAGGTTTGCAGAAACTGGCGCATATCAAGCTATGTTATGGACAGATAAGGCTAAAGGTATTTTTGCATCTGTAATTAAAGATGGTTTCATGACCATGAAGAATGGATTAGCTTCTGTTGAAATAGATGGAAGATTAAATTTTATAAATGCTTTTGGAAGATTATATGACCTAGCACAAAAAGAAAGCATAGATGCTGAAAAACTTTTTGGTACTTATGGAGTAGGTATTAGAAGTAAAACTATCTTAGATAAAAATCAGTACGATGAAAATGGCAAGTTAGTTAAAGGACAACCAATACCTTTACAAGTTAATAAAGAAGATGGAGAGATAGACTTAGATGCAACTGTAGCTAAGATTGAACAAGCTTTAGCTATAGGAAATGAATACAAAGAAGTTAAAGAAGCTTGGGATATTTTTACAGAGATAAATGCAAAGACTATACAGTTTGGTATAGATACTGGAATGATTTCTGACTTAGCACCGATACCTGAAATAAGAAAAGCTTTATTAGACAATGGCATTGAGTCAGCAAAAGATGCTTCGGATGCTAAGTTATTATTACTTGCTGAGCAGTTTAATAGTGTTAAAGGACTACAACCTGAAAATATTATTGAGACTAGGTCTACTGCACAGATATGGAAGGATGATGCTTCTTACTATCCTTTTTATAGAGCCATGGTCAATGAAGCTGAAAGCAAAGTTAATGCACCTAATATAGGTGGCGGAATACTTGGTGGTAATCCTTTAGCCATACCTATGAGAGGTAAGCAAGAAGCTGTTAATGTCAGACCTATTGAAGCTATCTTAAGAAATCAACTTGCAATTCTTACTGCTGGAATGAGAAACGATGCTGCACAAAAGCTTATGAGAAACCATCTCCTATCAAGAGTAGATAATGCTGATGGAGATTTAGAATTAGGCGCAAGAGAAGTGCCATCTGATAAAGCACAAGGCATAGATATTATTCCAGTATTTGTAGATGGTAGAAAAAAATTCTTTCAAGTAGCTGACCCATACTACTTTGAAGGTTTAAGAACACTTGGCATACAAGATGACTTAGGAGTTATATCTACTTTCTTAGGTATGCCTGCAACCTTACTTAGAGAAACAGTCACAAGAGACCCCGGATTTATATTAATAAATATGTTGAGAGATACGATGTCAGCTTCTGTGACAAGTGGTTCTCGTATAACACCTGTTATAGATACCTTTAGAAACTTTCAGCTATTTGGCTCTACCGATTTAAGAGAGCTAGAAAGATTTGGTGTTCTTGGAGGATACGATTATTCAGCAGACTCTGTAGATGCAGTTAGATTTTTTGACAAGAAAGTAAAAGAAGCTGGCTATGGAGAGAATGGTAGTCTCAATCCTAAAGATGCCATGATAAAAGTATGGGATTATTTAGGCAGAAAAACTTACGAGTCAGATGGTGCAACTAGATTAGGTGTTTATAAAAAAGTTTTAGAAGCTACTGGCAGTCACACCGAAGCGGCTTTCCAAGCATCAGAAATTATTAACTTCTCAAGAAGAGGTGGGCATCCAATCATGTCTATCATTACAACAGCTATTCCATTCTTAAATGCAAGAATTCAAGGACTAGATGTACTGTACAGAAGTATGACTGGTAAATATTCTGCAGGCAGCCCGGGAGCTGCTGTCACCTCAGATAACCAAATTCGTAATAATATCATCAAAGGATTTGCATTAAGAGGTGGATTACTTGCTATGGCTACACTACTTTATTATGCAATGGTTAGTGACAAGGATGAATACAGAGCAAGAAGAAGAGAAGAAAGAGATGACAACTGGTTTATCTTTACATCTGAAGGACTCCCACCTTTAAAAATACCAGTACCTTTTGAAGTAGGAGTTTTGTTTAAGACTTTACCTGAGAGAATAGCAGATGTTGCAATGGGTAAATCAAGCTTAGAAGATTTAAGCAGAACATCTTCAAGGGCATTGACTCAAACATTTATGGTAGACATTTTTGGTTTCCAAGCTATCAAACCTTTCTATGAAGCATACATAAATAATAGAAGTGGCTTTACTGGTAATCGTGTTGTACCTGATTACATAGAAAGAAGCTTAGAACCTAGGCTACAAGTCACACCTCAAACAAACGAATTCATTAGATTAGTAGGACAAGGCTTAAACATCTCTCCTATGAAACTTGAATATGCTTTGAGCGGATATGGCGGAACTATAGGTACTTACATTCTGAGCCTCATAGATGCGGTCACAAGAGGCGTGACTGGTAAAGACATAGTGACCCCTACGATAGATAGATTGCCTCTCCTGAAGCGTATATTTGCCTCTGAGGTAGGTGCTGGTGTTCAGCAAGAATTCTATGAACTAAGAGAGGAAAGCAACAGAGCCATTGCAACTATCAATGAACTGAAAGAAAGAGGTATGTTTAAAGAAGTGCAAGCATATCGAGCCAACAATGAAGGCTTGATAGAAACTAGACCTCAAGTGTTGCGTATCGATAGGTATATGAAAAGATACAGAGATAGAAGGGATGCAATCAAAAGAGACGAGACTATCTCAGACGAAGTAAAAAAAGAATTGCTTAAGCAACTTGACCTTGCTAGAAATGCAAGACTATCTAAAGTACCTTATCTTCGTACCAAAATAGAAACTTTCATAAATCAATAACAATCTGTGAAACACCAGAGTGTGAAACATTGACCAGTAATATTTTCTCATAGCTCGAAAAATCTGGGTTGCAGGTGTAAGCCAGAAATCAGCAGAACTGAAAGCCTTATAGCACAAACTATAACTGGTAATATTTTCTTCGGAGCTAAAAAATCTGGGTCGCAGGTGGGAGTTGTTTTGGATTAGAAGTCTAAAGCTTCGCCTAGTTTTTCTATCAGCTTTTCTTCTTTGAATGGCTTGGTTCTAAAGAACCCTTTGTGTTGTGGATGCCTAGCATGGAACAACCTAGCATAGAAAGATATGTAATCATTACTAATCTTGAAGTCTCCTCCTTGAGTTTCTATCTCTCTATCCCAGCGTATCCGATTGATAATCGCCCATTGGGAATAATGTTTCCTTCCTGACTTTATCGCTCTTAGCGTGTACTCTTCAAACGCTTCCCACACTTGAGGATTTTTCTTATGCCAATCCCACCAATGTCTCTTTCGTTCTTCGAGTTCTTCCTTAAGTTGTTCCGCTAGCAGACTCATATCTCTAGATAGTTTTCATCCATGAATTCTGTCTCTTCAATATCTCGCCAAGTCCTTTCGATACCATCCTCGATTGGCTTGCCTTCATTGTCTAACCCATCCATGAGTTTATCGACAGCTTCTTCTAGAGACTCAGCTTCTACATGGTAGCATTGATAAGTCTTTTCTAGCATGATGACCTTTACTTTGTTAGCCATAAGTCTTACTCCTTATCGTAAAGTTCTATATCGACTTGTTCGATTTCAAAGTCATCTAGTTCTTCAGGCTCATTGCCATCGCCAACCCTTATTTCGTTGTTGTGTTCCAACCATTTATCAGGATTGTCTGTAATAGCAACATCCTCCCTCTCTCCATAACAATTTATATAAGTAATCTTATAGGCAATCATTTTACTGACCTCCCTAACTCGTTAGTATCTTCAAAGTTAATGAAGTTTTCTATACTTATCTGAGCATCATCGCCATACTCTGTGCCACGAAAGATAACGAATATGTCGTTGCCTTCATCGTTTCTATAGTGCATGGCACTCCCCTCAGTAGTTATATCTACCTGAGACAAAGCTTCAATGACTTCATCCATTTCATCATCGCCCAAAGGTTTGGTGCTTTCGATAGTAAAGTTTCTTAAATCGACAGTCTGCTCTACAACATCAATAGAAAAATTGTATTGTGGAATAGACTCATCGCCCATTTTCATTTGTTTTTCACTCATCATTTACCTCCATAAATAATTTAATAAAGTGTTCTGCATCCACGACAACGAGTGGCTTTGTTCTGTTTCTTTTAATGACTACCAAAGGTTCATACCCCTTGCAGTTCTCAGTAGCTTGTTCGTAAGCTTTCCATACATTCAAGGCTTCTTGGTTCTTACATTCAATACTGTAGGGAAACACTTCTCTTGATTGCTTACCCATGATTATATCCTCGCCTTGACTACCCATAGGTCTTGACTCTAAATCCTCTTCGTCTAGTTTCAAAAACTGCACCAGTTTTTCTACAAACCATTTCTGTAAATTCCTACCTTTTGCTTTTGCAGATTGTGGTTTCATAAACTATTACCAGTAATATTTTTTTCCAACAACTCGCCAACCTGTACTAACAATTCTTCTTCAGTTCCATAAGCTTCTTCAAATCTTTTCTTGTTGGGATGTCTGCTTATCGGTGGATTGTGACTGCCATTTCTATGATGGATTGCACACAAAGGCAAGACTTTCATATGACTCCTCTCGCCATCTATGATGTGGTGTATTTCTGCTGGTGTATTTGGATACCCATTATTGAGGCACACTATACAACCCAACGCTCTTACTCTGTCCATATGTTTCTGTTCTTCTTTAGTCGGTGTCTTTCCTTTCATGTAATTAAGTAGGGGAGTTTTAGTTATAGTCAGAAAACTCCCACTCCGAAAATTTGACTGGCATCGTTTTAGTTATATTGTTTAGAGTCGTTATAACATTACGCAACTGCAAAAGAACGACTTGACTAGGTATGATGTTAGCAAAGTACCAATTAAGTCTAAGCACCATACCTAGCTTGCTCTCTTCTTTGAGAGACTTCTCTTGTTCGCCATACTTCATAGCCAACCTCTAGACTCTTCAGCTTTACTCGTATAGCTTCTAGAGTTCCCTTGGCTACCCCAACTTTTATCCTAGCATCTTTCAACTCTTCTGATGCTTCGGCATAAGTCTCCTGACCGCTATTGGTTTTGATACCACTATCCAAAGCTTTCAGCTTCAACACAGCTTGCAACTGTTTGACCTCCGCTTCTTTCGTGTGTACTTGAACCATTGCATCTTCGATTAGAGGTGCTAACTTTCTAATCATGTGTTGCCAGTTTTCAACTACTTCTTCACTCATGACAAAATATTACCAATCATAATTTCTGCGTGAAAACATCTGCGTTGTCAGATTTGATAGCTTGATATTTGTCAGCGTTATCTTCTACCTCATCTACTTCAAACTCAATGTTAGAGAGATTTAACATATCGTTAGTTTCCTCTATCGCATCTTCATAAGTTTCAGCTTCTACTTCAAACTCAAAACTTCCCTTCACTATAAATGTCTTATCCATCATCGACCCCCATTGATGCTCTGCCCTCAAGCAATTCTCCTATCTCACATTCAAAGTCTTGAAGTTCTCTAATAGTTCTTTGCTTAAGTGCATCCATCATATCTTTGATTGCCGAGTAGCTAGGTTCTTCTTTCTTTTCCAGTTCATTGAATACAGTTTCTAAAACTTCATGAACCTCAAATTCAAATCTCCTTTCTACTATCCCATATATCCTATCGAATATCTTATGGTAGCCATCGTATGATGGTAGATTACTTCTCTGTTTCTGTGCCATCTGCACCTCCAAAAAAATTAGTTAAGTCTTTCTTTTCAAGAATTCTATTGCCATAGAGTTCTGTGAAAATCCTTTTGCCAATAGGAAAAGGATGAGGCTCTTGGTTATATGCCCTCCTTTCCCTAGAGTTCTCGTTGTACCAAAGCTTGAAGTTCTCTTCAAAACCTATCTTGCTGTCATACTCAAATTCCATAACAACTAGAATGGCACATCAATATCTTCCAAGACTGGATGAGTTCGCTTCTCCTCTTCAGGCTTCGGCTCTTCAGCTTTAGTCTCAGCATTTTGTTTCATAGGAATATCAAGACGAGCATACTTGTAGTCGTTGCCATTCTTACTAGTCCTATCCCATAAAGCAACTCTGAGTTCTGCTGGTTCTCCAGTCTTAACTTTCTCTACCAACTCTTTCAGAGTATCTCTATGTATCTCAATCTTCCCAGTCCAATCAGGCTGTTTGTCAGTCTTTTTGAAATTGTTCTGATAGATTGCACCATCGCTTTGCGGTCTTTCGTCTGCCATATTAACCCTCCTTCTTGTTAAGTTCTTCGGCTTTATCTGTGAACAGCGTATCTAACTTTTCCTTGTGGTCAGGAAACTTCTCGCCCAATACAGCGATATGCTTTGCATTAGACTTGTAGTTCGACCTGAGTTCTTCGGTGTTATCAAAGGCTGTGATAATCAAAGACATCCCCTCAACGAAAGCTTTCGCCCAACCTTCATCATAGGCTGGCTCTTCTTCTTTCGGAGTCTGTTCCTCTTTCATCTTAACAACCTTCTTAGCTGTTTTCTTTTTCACTTCCTCAGACTTCTTATCCTTGCTTTCGTCAGGCAAGTCATCCGAGAAACCCATGTACAATGATATACCCAATCCAAACATGGCAATCGCCTTTGTAAAACATCTCTGTTTATTGTCGTTGATTTGCCTACTATCAGGATT
>CEUH01004984.1_pt1 | contig 14907 bp, 41 predicted proteins | sample 356461 | NCBI WGS metagenome assembly CEUH01 (sample SAMEA2623275, study PRJEB7988) | marine metagenome | isolation source: saline water (ENVO:00002010), including
AACATCACATATGCTGATGGCAAAAAAGAAACAATAACAGACACATTAACAAATCTAATCAAAATAAAAAACACATTATGCTAGTAGAATATATAATAGAACTAATAGACAAATGGGAACGCCAAGGCGTCTCTGAAGATGAAATAGTAAAGCGCATATTAAATCGCTGGGACTTTGATGAAAAAGATATAAGAGGAATTATAAATTACAAATAAATGGACACAATATTAGATGAATTAAAAGCAGTCGAAGCAAAACTAGAATTGATACAAGAGTTATCAATCGAAGGTATGCCACTGGCCCAACAAGGTCAATTGCTATACACCAACGAAAAACTATTAACTCGACGCAATTATTTAAAACAACAAATCAAAAAAAATTATATAGGATGAATACAAAAAGAACAACACTTAACGAATACATAATAAAACAATTTTTAGATGGCCATTTCCCTGGCTACAATGCAAGTCATAACGGCGAATGGTATTTTACACTTGAAGACAATGCACTCTATGGTGGTAAAGTATTAAGATTAAAAACCGCCATGGGTGATAGTATAATTCAAGTCAATGAGAACAACGTCATAGAATGTGCTCAGCGTATTCAAGACACATTAGTTGACCTACCAAATATATTAAAACGTGAGAAAGAAATTAATGAATACTGTGCAAATAATCCTTGGACATTTGCAGGAACCTAAAACAAATAATATGATAGAACCAATGAAATATGTAACCGTATTAGATTTTGAGCAAGGTGATGTCTGTCAATATCCTATTAGTGTATGGGATGTAGATAATGAGGACCTTGAATCAAAGCTAACTGAACTAGGCCACAACATTACAAATTGTGAATGGATGGTCCATAAAAACAAACCGATAATACATTAATATGAAAACACAACAAGAAACAACAAGAGCTAATGCTCAAGACTTATTACTGGATGCTAAAGTAGCAATAAACACTTTAGTTGAGTTAGGTCCTGATTATGGCGTATGGCAGAATGCACAAAGTAGTTTTAAAATATTAAAGAAAGTTAAAAAAGAACTACAATACATTGGCTAAATGCTATACATTTTTACAGACCTAACACGATAGTAATCGGATAATAATTATGAATAACAATAACAATTAAAATTAAATATTATGAACACACAAATACAAACATACTTAGACATACAATCAAAAGTAACAAGAATTGATAACCTTACAAATGCTGACTGGGATTTAAGATATGCATTTGAAAAATTTGTCCCTAAAATGTGGGAAGACGGATATGACGTTGAAGATGTAATTGAATACATGACCGTAAAGCTTCATGCTTGGATTGACAAAGCTGAACTAGATGGCGAATTAATAACAACAAATACTAAATAAAATGAAATTAGACAGATACAAACAAAACCTAAAAATAATTGGCAACGACGTTATATCATATGACACACACGTTGCTGAAATAAAAGATGGCAAACTATACAGATTAAACTGGTACGTTCCAGGTGTAGGGTCATACAGCGCAACAACTACAAAGCATATTAATTATGTAGCTAGTGAACTAAATCTTGAAATAGTATGAATGAATTTACTTGTCAAATATGCTTTCAACCAATGGCAGAAGAAGAATTTGAATTCTGTGATATTTGTGGTGAATGCTTAGAATATTAAATATTATGAAAAAAGAATTAGATGAAATAGCAACAAACGTTGCTGACGTAATAAATGAACACATTAATAATAGCATTGCATGGGCTGTTGATGGTACAGAAGTTGATGAACTCAGTGATGATTATTTTAATGAAGCAATAACAGATATAAGACAATTAGTAATTAAAAAATTAAAAGAATATTAAAATGACACATATAGAACAATTAGCACAGCTATTAAAAGTAGCTGAAATAACTGAAGATTGGAAATCAGGCACCGCTCTTGAAATCGGTGAATGGCACACAGCTGACGGGTATGACCTACACGTTATGACTGAAGACCCACACAACTTAGACTTTGAATATGATGTATACTATTATGAACCATCATTTGAACAAGTTATTGAGCGTATTAAACAAGTGGGTGAAGATGACGGTATGAATGAAGCAATCATTTACATATCAGACATAGACATATACTTACCAGAGTATGAAGTACAAGATTATATTGAAGAACATAAAGACAACGAAGATGACGAAGAATAAAAAAGATAAAATATTACAAGAAATATTTGATAATGACCCTATGGGAATATTAGATGATAAAATTGAAACAAAGGAAATGCCGTGGGACTTTTGGAACCACAACATAAATCCGATCGTAGGTTATAGTATACCTAGACCAAGTCAAAAAGGTCGCGTGCGAGATAAATTTGAATACCGACCTGAAGATGATTATATACCTAAAGATGAATAATATGGCAGGAAACAAATATGATACACCTTTTGCTATACACCGTCCAGCTTTCTATCAATTAGAATTTCACGACGAACATGGCAAAATAAATAAAATGACGGGCACACCTAAGCAAGTGATTAATTATATACTTAATCAACAATTATAAACTTTTTTTCAAATTGTGTGTGTGTTCAACCGCCCGGTAGTTGAGGTTTTTTAGAATTTCCCTCAGTTAATATAGCTATCGGGCATCTTATACAGACGGGCCACAGTAACCCAAAAAAACCGGCGTACCTCTTGGCTAGCATGGGAGAGTAAACGAAAAGCAAAGGTGAGGGTTGCATAAAGTGATGACAATGTAGGCTCTGTGGAAATAAACCTACCTCGTCTGTTATTATATAGGGAAAAGTTTAGGGGAGGCGATGTAACTTCGTTCAGAAGCGAGCCCACAGTGAACTAAACAATTCCCTAACTTTTAGCGCGGTAGAGCAGTGGCCAGCTCGCAGGGCTCATAACCCTGAGGTCGCAGGTTCGAATCCTGCCCGCGCAACTAATTTTAAATTAAATAAAATGGATAACACATATATAGACGATCGCATTGAATCAATGCTCATATCAAAAATAGCTAACTACCGTTTGAATATACGAGAAGGGTTTAAAGAAAGACACAAAGGTATGTGGCCTGAATTAAATTATAAAAGAATTATGGGTGACATTAGAGACTTAAGAGTATGGATTAGAATGGCTAAACTTATTGATGAATCTAAATATAGGATGCCAATTAAATCCCTTGAACCATATACAGTTTATAAAGCAAAACAATTATCATAATGAATATAGAACAATACCTCATAGATAAATATATGGGAGGTCGTGCTAATATACCTCCAGCAAAAAATATCAAATATGAATTAGCTGATGGCTATGAATTTGGATATAAAAATACTTTTGGAAAAAAAGGTTTAACTATAATTAAAAAGAAATGACAATACAAGAATTAAAACAATACGTTAAAGATAAAAGAAAAGCCAAAGCAAAACAATGGGCTAAACAAAAAGCTATTCACGGTGAATGTAAGCCATTTACTTTAAAAGAATATCTAAAACATCAAGATATTATTATAGCTGGTAAACGTTCGTACAAAACGAAATTTGTACACAACAAACTTTGGACAATTACAAGGTAAACACGAATATAAATGGATAATATAAATATGAAAACAAAAACAAGAGTCGCAAGACCTACAGATATACTTAAAATGGTTGAAGATGAATTAAATCTATTTAACCTAAAAACTAAAAAACGTACACGCGAATTATCGCAAGCTAGATTTATATATTTTAAACTAGCACGTAAGTTTTGTAGTTATTCAAGCTTAGCTGCTATTGGTAGAGCTGTAAAGAGAGATCACGCAACTGTACTTAATGGTTTAAAAAAGTTTGATACTGAAGCTAAATATGATAGCTATATGAACACTGTATATAATAAAATATATAGCGATTTAGATGAACACTATGTACCTCCTCAACCTCCACCTAGTTTTAAAGATGTTATGGAGCGCATAAATATATTAGAACAAAAACTAAATCAATTATTAAGAAATGGGAGTTAGAGTATTAGATCCTAAAGAAGTATATACAATTGTTAAAACAATGTATGAAGAAGGTTATCGTGTTGGATACGATTTTAGTGATCCTCGGCACTATACTAAGCATAGGTTATTACAGGATAAAACAATTGAATACTGGGACAAAAATAGAATAAGAATGAAATTAATTAAATATCAAAAATCAAAACATTATGATTAAATTAAATAAAGAAGTAGTACATGTAAACTCAATGGCTATAACAAAAGCTAAATATGATTTTGCTAATGAAATATTAGATCTGAAATTTAATAATGGAAAAACTTATAGTTATATTGGTGTAGAACCATTTATTTTTGAAGGAATGCGTAATTCTAGATCAATAGGTAAGTTTATTAATAAACACATTATAAAAGCGAACAAATATGAATATGCATATAAAAAATAATATAACTGAAACAGCAACTAATCTTTGGAATTTTGTAAATGATTTTGAAGTCGGTAACTTAGCTGATACTGAATTAGATATGCCCGAATGCAATGCTATACACGACATTATCAAAGCCTGCGAGTCAATCGTTGAAACCAAATTAGATCTGTATAAATTGTTAAATAACACATTAGAATAGGTAATATATTATTTTTATGGCCTTAAGCAAACAAGAAATCGAACAAATAGCTGAGTCGTTATTTCAAAAATTAATTAAACATCAAGAAAAGTTTGAAAAAAATACACAAACGTTTATGGTGTCTGATGAATTTGGTAATAATACTCAAGTATCAGAAATTGAATATTATGGATATGAGCTTCATAAACTTGAAAATCTACTTAATACATATGTAGAAAATGAAGATTATGAAAAAGCTGAAATAATTAAAAATAAAATTAGAATATTGAGAATTAAAATAAATAAACTATAATGAGTGAGCTTATAATAGATTGCCCTGTTTATGGCCATAAAAAATATTTAATTAATACTGTAGTACCCTTGCATGTACAAGAGAAAGCTATAAATGATATATTAAAATATTTTAGTAGCGAAGCTTCGATTGATATTGTGAAAGTTTGTTAATGAAGGCGATCAAAATTTATAAGCACATTATTTCTAATAATTACGCTAATATAAAAACCAAAATTAATGATTTTAGAAAAATTACAAAGCAGAAAAACAAAACACGTAACACTCGTTAGGGACCATGTACTGTTCCTGCATAGAAAATTGTCTAAAAGTTCGTTAGAACTATCAGATTTAAAAGGTAAACAATTAAATAGCAAAGTAAAAGAAATTCAAGCTATTGGAAGCAGAATGAAACAATACAGAAAACATTTAAATATGATATTGTTTTAAATAGCGACGATAGCAAATTAATATAATATAGTAGTAGGCTAATGTCACATAGAAATCTCGAATATCTACATCGAAGACGCATCATATATCGACGCGGACCTATAACTGATACCCCTTCTGAAATTTTTAGTTGGGGTAACTTTTATGAAAATGGTACATACGAGTGCTATGAATTATTTAGATCTAAAGCTATGATAACGTCTTATAAATCATTTAAATGGCATTTATTAGTATTATGGTATTTAAATAAACATATGACATATGATGATTTTTCGGAATTAACGCACTATCTTGCAGATAAGGACAATGGATTTGTTACTATAAAACTAAATAATATAAGTATTAAAAATTTAGTTGATGAAGTCTTTGAACAAGACTTAGAAGCACCTCCAAAAAATAAAATGCGTAAAATTATTTTTAAAGAAGGTTCTGGATTAACATCAATAGAAAAATTAAAAATAGTTGGTAGTATAATAGGTAAAAGAAAAAAAGCCGAGCCACCAGATATTTATGAAGCAATGTTAGGAATACATGAAAACAATAATAGGATAACAATAAGTAAAATAGCAAATGTATTAGATGTTTCAACAAGAACAATATATAGAAATATAACCGCTGAAATAAAAAAAGAAAAGGCGTTATTAAATGAAGAAATATAATATTGCAAATTATGTTAGATTTAAGCATGACATTGCATCTTATGGAAATATACCTGACACAGGAGACAGCAGACAAGATTTAATTATATCACATATAAGTTTAGTTGAAACAATAGCAAGAAAATTTTCAACATCACAACAAGCATCTGGAGTGATGACAATAAATGATTTAATACAAGAAGGAACAATAGGTTTGATAGCAGCAGTAGATAAAATAGATTGGAATCAAATAACAGATTCAACTGAACCAGAAAGAACTTTAAATAGTTTCTTATCTAAAAGAATAAAAGGTGCTATAAGAAGAGCTATTGATATTAATAGGGGTAACATACGTATACCTGAGCATAAATTAAATGATATACGTAAGAACTCTGAAACAGATAAAAAAACAGTACAAATGTTTTTCAATAGTGTATTTTATTCTATTGATGAAACAGATCAAGATAATAATACTTTTTATGAAATACCAGATAATTCAAAAGAGTATAATATAGATATAATGAATAAATATTTATTATCTATAATGGAGTCTCATCTTACTATAAAAGAATATGATGTATTAAGAATGAGTTATGGCCTAGATTGTGGAAAAATGTCCGCAAAAGAAATAGCAGATAAATTAAATATAAAAGGCTCTGCGTCATATGTGAGAATATCACAAATAAAAAGGGATGCAATAAATAAATTAATTGACAGCGTTGATCCCGCGCAAGTAGTTGATTTTCTATAAGTTTAACCATTAATACGTAATATATATTATATGACTATTCATGAGAAATTAAGTTTAATACAACAAGAGTTTAAGTCTAAAAAATCACGATATAACTCTTTCGGCAAGTACAACTTCAGATCTGCCGAAGACATTCTTGAAGCACTTAAACCATTTAACAAAAAGTATTCAGTATACTTTACTGTTAATGAGAAGTACCTAGGCGATGGCGTTATCGAGTCGGCAGCAACTGTATTTGATGCAGATGGTGCAAACTTTATTACGGCAACCGCACTAGTTGGCGTAGATTTTAATCAGAAAGGAATGCAAGTACCTCAGCAATTTGGTTCAGCATCTTCTTATGGTAAAAAATATGCGCTTGGTAATCTATTACTTATTGATGATACCGCAGATTCAGATGCAACAAATACGCATAATAAGTCTAGTAAATCTAAACCTAAATTAATTAAAGGAACAGAAAACTGGACAAAAGCAATTAGTTTTGTTGAATCAGGAGGGGCAGTTGATGCAATATTAAGTAAATATGATGTAAAAAGTGATGATATGTTAACATTAAAAGTGCATGAGCCAAGATGAAATAATTGAAAAGCTAAGAGACGATAATCATTATTATGGTGATTATGGTAAAAAGTTTCTAAGCAATTCAGATATTTCCGTATTACTTACAAATCCGCTCAACTTTAAAAAACCCAGTAAACCATCACCCGCTTTTTTAGTCGGAGGATATTTTCACACGTGTATTCTTGAGCCTGATAAGCTTAAGAAATATAAAGTTATAGATAGCTCTACCCGTAACACTAAGAATTACAAGGAGTTATCTGGAGGTGAATTATGTTTATTGCAACATGAAGTTGATCAAATAGAAGTAATGCGAGACAAAATGCTTAACAATGAAATTATAAATAAATTAATTACGGGCAATGTTGAGTATGAAGTTCCAGGTGTTATTGAAATTGAAAATAATATGTGGAAAGGCAAAGCGGATATTATAAATCACGATGAGAGATTAATTATTGATCTCAAGACTACAAATGATATTCAATCATTTAAATATAGTGCAAAACGTTATAATTATGACAGTCAAGCCTATGTTTATAGTAAGTTATTTAATTATGACTTTTTGTTTATCGTTGTAGATAAGAATACTCATCAGTTAGGTTTATTTGATGTGTCTGATAAATTTTATCAAACAGGATTAGATAAAGTACAAAAAGCAACTGATGTGTATGAGCTGTTTTACAAAACAGAGAATTTTAAACCAGAAAACTATTTTATTAACCAAACATTATAAAAATGGCAGGAATTATTAAAACAAGTATTAATTTAACCAATATACCAAAAGACAAAATCATAGAAGGTAAAAAAGGTAAATACTTACCTATTACAATTACAGTAAATGATGAAGTCGATCAATTTGGAAATCAAGGACCTGTAATAGTTTCACAAACTAAAGAAGAGCGGGAAACAAAGGTTGACAAAACATATTTAGGTAATGTACAAGTTGTATGGACTAACGGTGAATTTCCTTCACCTCCACCACGACCTGAACAATCTAATGTGGAAATGTTACAAAGTATAAGCAATACTAAAGAAGAGGATTTACCATTCTAATATGAATATAAACAATACGGAGATCAATGGATTCTTGATTGATACATTCAATCAATATGATCTACAGATAGGTAAGAAAGAGGGTATTTGCCCTCTTTGTTCATCTGATAGAAAACCTGAAAATAGAAAGCGCAAATGTGCATCTTATGATTGGGAACGGGGTCTTGGTACTTGTCATAATTGTAATTCAACTTTTCAATTGCATACATATCAAAGAAAAGGTAACGCAGATAAAATTTACATTAAACCTGAAGTAAAGAAGCAGGATTTAGGAAGTAAGATTACTAAATGGTTTAGTGAACGTGGTATATCTCGGGAAACTTTAGAAGCCTTAAAAGTTTCTGAAGGCCCTGAGTATATGCCTCAAACTGGCAAACAAGAAAATGCTATACATTTCAATTATTTTGCTGGTAACGAACTTATTAATGTAAAATATAGAGATGGTCGCAAAAATTTCAAACTATATAAAGGAGCAGAAAAAATATTTTATAATATTAATAACATTGTTGGTTATGAATATTGTATTATTGTGGAAGGCGAGATTGATGCTCTTAGCATTTATGAAGCTGGTATACCTAATGTTATAAGTGTACCTAATGGAGCTACATTAAACTCAAATAATTTAGATTATTTAGATAATTGTATAGATTATTTTGCGGATAAAGATAAAGTTATTATAGCTGTTGATCAGGATGAACCTGGTGTAGCTTTAAAAACTGAATTAATTAGAAGGTTAGGAGCAGAAGTATGTTATGTAGCAGATTTTGATGATTGTAAAGATGCAAATGAATATTTATTAAAATATGGAAAAGAAAAACTGGTACAGTGTATTACCAAAGCAAAACCGGTACCGCTCGAAAACGTTACAACCCTTAAAGATATTGAGGGTGAGATTACAGATTTTGTGGAAAATGGGTTTAAAAAAGGGTATCAAGTTGGTCTGGAAAATTTTGATGAAATATTTTCAACGTACACCGGACAATTTATTACTGTTACTGGCATCCCTTCTTCTGGCAAGTCTGACTTTGTTGATCAAATGGTTATAGGTTATAATGCAAATTATGGCTGGAAAACAGCATTTGCCTCACCTGAAAATGCACCTACATTTTTACATGCTCATAAATTAATGAGAAAAGTATGGCAAGATATGCCTCGTAAAAGTGATATAGGAGGAGATAAATGGAACTCAATAGCTGGACACGTTAATGATAATTTCTTTTTCATAGATATGGAAAGGTATACATTAGAGTCTGTATTAAAGAAAGGAGCTGAGCTTGTAAAGCGGAAAGGGATTAAGTGTTTAGTTATTGATCCATTTAATAAAATTAGAGACATTGATGCTAAAACAGAAGATGTAAATAGATATACTATGGAATATCTTACTAAAATTGAAATATTTGCTAAAAAATATGATGTTTTAGTTATCATTGTTGCTCATCCAACTAAAATGTATAAAGATACTAATGGAAAAATTGAAGAACCCACAATGTACAATATTAAAGGAGGTGGTGAGTGGTATGATGCTTCTTATCATGGTCTTCTTGTTCATAGGGATTACGACAATAAAACTGTTAAAGCAAAAGTTCTCAAAGTTAAATTTCAAAATTTAGGTGAGAATGGAGCTGAAGCATATTTTAAATGGGAACCTAAGTCTGGTTGCTTTATACCACATTATGAAAAAGTTAAAGATGAAGTAATGCCATGGGAAGCGGTTTAAAAAGCAAAAAGAAAAATGAAGGTATGCCAATATATTTACCAAATGAAGAAGAAACTAAATGGCGGGATTTTTGTGTTCAAAACAATATTAGAATATCGCCATTGGGTATTAACGGTGAAAAGAAAAAATGGAAAATAGGTATTTCATTAGGCCCATATAAAAAAGGAGAAAAAATACATATTGCACCTAGTATTTATGATGCTAATACAATATGGATCGAATATTATAGAATGTGTAAATTTTATTATGATAAACATAGAAAATGAATATTTAGGATTATTGTCAGGAGTCTTGCATGGAGGAACTGAAAAACCAGATCGCACAGGCACAGGAACACGTGCTGTATTTGGTAGAATGCTTAGACACGATATGGCTCTTGGCTTTCCTATTTTAACAACTAAAAAAATATATTTTGAAAAAGCTGTTGCAGAGTTATTATGGATATTATCCGGGCGTACAGATCTTGATTATTTGCATACTCACAATGTTAAGTATTGGGATGCAGATTATAAGCGATCGGGTAGAACCGATGGTACACTGGGTCCCGTATATGGCAAGCAGTGGCGTCGTTGGGGTAATAATGATCAGTTGTTCACCTTACTTCAGCAAATTCAAGATAATCCATCCTCGCGCAGACTTATGGTTAGTGCGTGGAACGTTGGTGAGCTTGATGATATGGTATTGCCTCCTTGTCATCACGGTTTTCAAGTCTATTGTGTTAATGGCGAGATGAGTTTAATGTGGCAGCAAAGATCTGCTGACATATTTCTCGGTTTGCCTTATGATATAGTAATGTATGGCTTGTTACTAGAGTTGCTCGCAAAAGGCAGCGGGTATAAACCTAAACAATTGATTGCTAGCTTAGGTGATTGTCATTTATATAATAATCATATTGAAGCTGCAAAAATTCAATTAGAAAGGTCTACCTTTGAATTACCGCAATTAAAAATACCTTATGGAATAACACTAAGAGGAAAAGGTAATTATACATACATCCCTGAACCGGATGAAATTAAATTAAATAATTATAAATATAATAAACCAATTAAAGCAAAACTATCAACATGAAAAAACTAATTTTAATTTTATTATTTCCAATTTTTATAAATGCGCAGGTAGAATATTTTACTGCGTTAAATTTTCAAAACAATATAAGAAGTTATTATAATTTAGATTTACTATCTTATGATAAAGAATTATCTAACAAAGCACAAGCTTGGGCAAATCATATAGCAGCAACTAATAATTTCACTCACGAAGATGATTTATATGGTGAAACTATATATGCTTTAGATAAAGAATATTATAATCAACAAGTTAATTATATATTAGATGCAGTAGTTCACTGGACATTATCAGAAGATGACAATAGAGTTCCATTTTACCAAATGATTTATCCTGATATAAGTAAAGTTGGATTTGGAATATCTGAAAACGCTGAGTCAATTTTTGTTGTAGCTAAATATGATAAAATCTACCAATAAAAAAATATATTATATTTATCACATTCCAGGTCAAAAAATAGGAATGACGTGTAATTTAAATAAACGCGTTGAAAGTGAACAGGGATATAATAAAGACGAATATGATATTCTTTTTTCATCAAGAAATGTAGATAAAACATCTTGGATGGAAAGACAATTGCAAAAGTTCTACGGCTATAAAGTTGATAGACAATTATATACTAATTTAATAAAACTTAAATCTATGAAAGTTAACCCCACAGAACAAACCTCGACGTTTAATTGTGAGAAACAAGACTTAGAAATGGTATTAGATCAAAATGATGGTCTATCTTGGAAAACAAGTCTTGGCGAGTTTCAAATAAATAATGAAACAAAAAAATGGATACTAGCAAATGTGAAGCCATCCATGTACAACAATGACCGTTGTTTTATTTATAATAAAGCTTATTATGAAGCTTTTTTAGCAAAACCTACTTATGATAAGGTAGAGATATTTGATCTTATTAGAAGCTGGGCAGATGAGCGAGGGATATATAAAGAAGGTGATCCAAAGACACAATTAATTAAATTATATGAAGAAACAGGAGAACTCGCCAAAGCAATACTTGAAGGCGATAAAAATGGTATTATTGACGCTATTGGTGATAGTGTTGTTGTACTTACAAATCTCTCAAAATTGGTCGGATATGACATTGAAAGCTGTATTCAGTCTGCTTATGATGAAATTTTTGATAGAACTGGTAGAATGATTGATGGAACATTTGTAAAAGATACATTATGAGAGATAGAATAATTGAACAAGTAATTAATAAAATTAAATCACGTTCTGACGTTGGCTATAAAAAATATAAAGTTACTTTAGCTGATGATGAGCAACCACTAGACACATGGCTACAGCACCTACAAGAAGAACTTATGGATGCTGTTAACTATCTTGAAAAAGCACGAATGGTTTTACGTGATGAGATTGAAGAATGTTATGTAAGGGATGCGCAAGAAAATTAAAAGAAAAAGAGGTCCAGTAACAGCAAAGAAAATATCTTATGATGGTGTTAACTTTGCTTCTGGTCTTGAGCGCTATATGTATATGGCTTTAAAAAAACATAAGATAAAAGCTAAATACGAAGGTGAAACATTTGTTTTAATAAACGGTTTTCATTTAGCTAATCAATCTTTTGAAAGACAAGCCAATGGAAAGGGTGAATTAGTTAATAGAGGAGGTAAAAGAATATTACCTATAAAATATACACCAGATTTTATAGGAGACGACTTTATAATAGAAACAAAAGGTAGAGCAAATGAATCGTTTCCTATAAGATGGAAATTATTTAAAAGATTAGTTTCTGAACAATTTCCTGATTACGTTTTATTTAAACCACAAAATCAAAAAGAATGCGACAGAGTAATAGGCATAATAAAGGAGATGCGAAACAAATAGCTAGAAAGCATTATGCCAATCGCCAGATAGAAAAATGGATTAAATGGACGATTGAGAACAGAGGGTATTTAAAATATAAAGAACTTGTTGAAATACATGATCAGTATAATATAAAATGTTATGGCTAAAAATATAATAAGTAATTATACACAAAAAAAGAAAATAAAAAGAAAAGGTGTGCACGCTAAAAGCAAAACATCTAAATTAAAAACCAGTAAAAATTATGTTAAACTTTATAAAGGTCAAGGCAAATGAGATTAGTTCCAGATAATTGGGAAATAACTATAGGACTATATCCAGGTATATTGCTTGGTATGAGATCTTATGTAGAAAAAGATTATGTACAACACGTGTTTTATCTACCTTTTGTAGATTTATGCATAGAAATAGAAAAAATATAATGGGATTATTTGATGAAAGAATACCGTATAAACCATTTGAATACCCCGAATACTATACTGAGGGATGGCTTAAACAAGCTCAAGCGTTCTGGTTACATACCGAGATACCAATGTCAGGTGATGTCAAGGATTGGAACGAAAAGCTTACAGACTCAGAGAAAAACTTGGTTGGAAATATTTTACTGGGTTTTGCGCAAACAGAGTGTGCGGTGTCTGATTACTGGACACAAAAAGTTGTATCATGGTTTCCGAAGCATGAAATACAACAAATGGCAATGATGTTTGGATCACAAGAAACTATTCATGCGGTTGCATATAGTTATTTAAACGAAACTTTAGGACTTGAAAACTTTGAAGCATTTTTACATGAGCCGACAACGGCTGATAGATTTGATAATCTCGTTGCTTACGATGGTAACGATCCCGTGGGTATTGGTAGATCATTGGCAATATTTAGTGCATTCGCAGAGGGAGTTAGTCTCTATTCTGCTTTTGCTGTTCTTTATAGCTTCCAATTACGTAATTTACTCAAGGGTATTGGACAACAAATGAAATGGTCTGTAAGAGATGAATCATTACATAGTAGAATGGGTTGTCAATTATTTAGACATATGTGTCAAGAAAATAAAACATTATTAGAAGATTGTAGAGAAGATGTTATTAAAGCAGCAGAAACAATGCTTGAAGCAGAAGAGCGATACATTGATAAAATGTTCGAACAAGGTGATATTGAAAACCTTAAAGCCGACGATCTTAAACAATTTATTAGAAAAAGACTTAATGAAAAGTTATCAGAACTTGGCTACCTCGACCTCGGGGGGTACTTTGCTTTTAAAGAAAAATCAGCAAGCAATCTCGATTGGTTTTATCATCTTACCGGTGGTCATACTCACACTGATTTCTTTGCAGTTAGGCCTACTGATTATTCTAAAGCAAACGAAGGAGAAGATTTTGAGGATATATGGTAAAAAAAAATATAATTAAATGTAGTCAATGTGATGAACAATTTCCTGATGGTTATGAATACAGAATGCATTGGGAAAAAGAACATCTTTATCCTTATTTAAATAATGAAAAAATACTTAAAAAATCTAGTAAAGCCTCGTAGACTTTCACCGTTAGAAAGATTATCTAATAGATTAGGGTATATGGGGGCAGCGTTTATTATGATGTCTCCATATTTACTTTCTTATGGTGATATGGGTATTTACACCTATATAATAGGTGGAGCATTAGCATTACCACAAGTTTGGTTGGCTAAGCAATGGAATTTAGTAATAGTTAATTTAAACGTTATAATAGGTTATATAATATATTATTTTAATGCATAATGAAAGAAAGCAAACTAATAGAAATGTGGAACAGGATAGAAGTTCTGGGCCAAAACGTACAACAAATAATAAACGAAATGAACAATCTCAGAGATTTATCTATTGGGACGATGAGCCTAGTGAAGAAATTTGACGGGTACGAAAAAGCACTGGAAGATTTACAGAAAGATATTTCGAAAGAAATGAATAATAAAAAGAAAAAAACTAATGTGGAATAGTAACTGGAAAAAAGGTGA
>CEUH01134440.1_pt1 | contig 14905 bp, 14 predicted proteins | sample 356461 | NCBI WGS metagenome assembly CEUH01 (sample SAMEA2623275, study PRJEB7988) | marine metagenome | isolation source: saline water (ENVO:00002010), including
TATGTTATTTTAGATGATAGTGGTGCGCCACAAGATGCTGATACTATTCCTTATGATGCTCCAACAGGTACTAACGCAGGACAAGCAAGAACTTCATCAGGTGGACTATTGAATAGAAGAAACATTCAATACAATCTTCAAACAGGTTTAGAAGAATTTGAAACTTTTGATATTTCAGAGTTAGGTACACCGTTAAATACGATGAACCCATTCTTAACAGTCAAGTATATCATTTACGCGGGAGTAGCATAATGCCATATCAAATTAACAAAACAAATGGTACACTACTTGTAAATTTAGCAGATGGACAAATAGATACTACATCAACAGACATCACACTTATAGGAAAAAACTATTCAGGATTTGGCGAAGCAATAAATGAAAATTTTGTTACAATGCTGGAAAATTTTGCTGGTTCAAGTGCTCCATCGACTCCTTTAGCAGGACAGATTTGGTGGGATACAGGAGAATCTAGATTAAAAGTTTACACAGGTACTAGTTGGACAACAGGCGGAGGTCCTATTGTAGGACCAAGACAGCCATCAATGGTTGCTGGAGACATGTGGATAAACAATGATCAAAACCAACTATACTTTTTTGATGGTACTGATTTAGAACTAGCAGGCCCAATATATAACTCATTCCAAGGACGTTCTGGACCTGAAGTTGTTACTGTTCTTGATAACACAGGTACAAGTAGAACCATTGTGAAATACTGGGTAGGAGGAACGCTTGTTGGTCTATGGAGTAAAGTTGCGTTTAGTCCGCAAAACATAGATACTATTCCAAACTTCACAGGAGATGTTCTTAAAGGTTTTAATGTTGTTGATACCGATTTTATTTTTGCTGGTACAGCTAGTAAAACACAATCACTTGTTGATTCGCAAGGAGTAGTAAGAACGGCAGGACAGTTTTTAGCTAGTGACTCAGATGATTCTACTTCAGGTGCGTTGAGAGTATTAAACAATAATGGTTTGACTGTTGGATTAACAGAGAACGTTAATTTAAAAGTTACTAACTTAGGTGTTGTAAGTGAAAATAATGTGTCTGGAGAAGATTACATTATTAGAATGACAACAAGTCTTGGTAAAGCAGATGCTATTACAGTTAAATCTACTGAAGGTCGTGTAGGAATTTTTAATTCTAATCCTGCCGCAGTGTTAGATGTTACTGGTGATGTAAAAATTAGCGGTGACTTAACAATAACAGGTTCTACGACAACAATAGATTCGTCAACACTAAGAGTAGAAGATAAAAATATTGAACTAGCTATTGGTTCAGATAGTACGCTATTGTCTGATTCGCAAGTTGATCAAGCAGGAATTATTGTAAAATCAGCAGGTGGAGACAAAGAATGGATATGGAGACAAGCTAATAATTCTTGGACAACGCCCAACAGTATTAATTTAACAACAGGCGCAAAATTAAAATCAAATGGTGTAGATATTATTGATGGTACTGATGCTCCAGGATTAACATCGGTTGGTAATTTGACATCAGCTAACATAGGAAATATTAGCTTTACCGGAGGTATTGGTGTAAGCACAGGTGTAGCAGATGGATCTGGAAATGGTTTAAATTTAACACTTGCAGGTAATATGAATTTTGTAACACCTCAAAAGATTTCAGGAGTATCAGATCCTACAGCAAATCAAGATGTTGCTACAAAAGCCTATGTTGATACAAGCATTAAAACAGAAATTATTCCTGTAGCATTAGATATTACAGGACTAGGAACAGGCACTAATTTAAACACCAATATTGCTACTATTTTAAATGATATAGCACCAGCGGCTAACAAGCAAAACGGTGCTGAAGCTAGAGTTCATTGTACCAATACTACAGGTGCTACAGCAACACTATCTGCGGCAAATTTGAACGCTAGTTTCAATAAAGATCTGGAAGTAGTACAAAAATTAGACGGTAGTGGCAATGATGATGGATCAGCATCTGTCATAGGTGATGCTACATTTAACGATGTGACTGGTGCGATTACGTCTACAGTTACAAGAACTTTGAAATTATTTAGGGTAACGGGCGGTAATTGGACTTATGTTCAAGACCTAACTCAGGGCGTAATCATATAAATACATGTAACTAATGATTAGGGGTTATAGATGGCATACGTAATTAACTTAACAAATGGATCACAGCTTTCAACAGTTGAAGACGGAACCATTGACCAGAGTACTTCGTTAAAACTAGTAGGTAAAAACTACGCTGGTTATGGTGAGATCCAAAATGAGAACTTTATTCACTTACTTGAAAACTTTTCAAGTGCTAATCAACCAGCGGCACCACTTAGTGGGCAAATATGGTTTGATAGTGGAGCAAAAAAATTAAGATTTTATGATGGTACAAAATTCAGAACCACAACAGGTGCTGAAGTAGGTACTACACAACCAGTTGGATTAACCACTGGTGATTTTTGGTGGGATAGCGGAAATAATCAACTTTACGCACAAGGCACAGACGGTGGATTTATCCTAATCGGTCCACAAAGTGTCGGCGATACTGTTACAGCTATGGTAACAGCACAAGTTAGAGATACAACCCAAACAAATAGAACTATTATTAAAGGTACTGTTGAAGACGCAGTCGTCTTTATTATTAGTTCAGCAGACTTTACTATTGATGCCACAGACCCAACAAACGTAATTACTGGCTTTGATGATATTCATCAAGGTTTGACTTTAAGAAATACAACATCTGGAACAGATGGAATTACATCCGGAGCACAAAGATTCTGGGGTACAGCTACAAACGCAGAAAAATTAGCAGGTCAGCCGGCAAGTGCTTATGCTTTGGCAGGAAATGCTAACTTCTCTAGTATTGCTAGATTTGCTGACGCAGGTTTTACTGTAGGTGATGCTAACGATCTAGCTGTATTCATTGATACAGCAAGTCCAGGCAATGAAGGTGTAATTGATAACACAGTAGGACAAAAAATTAGATTCAAAGTTAAGTCTAGTGGAGGAGTTACAACAGAACCGTTCCATATTTCAGCAGACGGCTTGTCTCCAACTCAAACAACAACATATGATATAGGTAGCACAAATTTTAAATTTAGAAACATTTACGCTACATCATTTATTGGATTAGCTACAAACGCTACAAATTTACAAGTTGGTTCAAATTTTAGAACAGGTGATGTTAACCCAACAAATAACACTGTAGCAGTAAGAGATTCAAGTGGTAATTTATCTGCCAATGTGTTTAATGGTATTTCAACCAGTGCTAGATACGCTGACTTAGCAGAAAAATACGCAACAGACAAAAATTATCCTGTAGGAACACTTATGACAATAGGTGGAGAAGCAGAAGCAACAGCGTGTGAAAATGATGACAACATCTGTGTAGGAGTAATTAGTACTAGACCTGCTTATTTAATGAACTCAGAAGCAGAAGGACAAGCAATAGCTTTAGTCGGAAGGGTACCAGTTAGGATTACAGGCCCGGTAAATAAAGGTGAGCCTGTGTTTGTAGCAGAGAATGGTACAGCAAGTGCTACCGGAGTTGGCGCAATGGTTGCTATTGCTCTTGAAAGCAATGACAGACATGAAGAAACTTTGGTTGAGTGTATTTTAAAGATATAAAATAAAGGAAGTAAGATGGCAGTAGGCGATATAATCACAGCGGCAAGATACAACATTATTCGAGCAAGAACAAATGCTGTATTAGGTTTAGGAGCTGGTGATGAAGGTTACGGACAAGCAGTTCAAAGTACAGCAGTTGCCGTAGGAGCAACAGTAACAGCTCAACATATGGCAAATTTATATACTGACATTAACAAAATTAGGATTCATCAAACTGGTTCTACTGTTACGCAGATAGATCCACCTGAAGTTGGAGATATCATTGAAGATAGTAATACTTCAACAAAAGAAGGATATGTTCAATATGAAGATATTAGTATTACAGCACAAGCGGCACGATTAAGTGCGGCGGCAAGTCAATTAGGATTACAATCTGGAACCTCTAGTGTTAGAAATTCTAACTGGAGTACTGATATAAATCATGTCTTTACAGTGACATTTGGTGGTTATTCTGTTACTAACGGTGATGGATCAGTAACAACTATTTCGGCTGTAGATCATATGCGGGTATTTTTTAATGCTGGCGGGACAATTAATTTAAGTGGTAGTATAGGATCTGGTTCTTCAGCAATTAACAATGACTGGCGTAACTTGATGACTTCGGTTGGTACAGTTGTTTTTGGTAGAAGTGCTACAAGTAACGGTTCTACAGGTACAGCCTACGGATATGCGAACTTGCCAGGAGGTTATGTGACAATTTTCAACAAAACAGCATCAGCATATTCACAAAACGATTACTTAATAGAAGCAAAGAAAAGCGGAAATGTTCTTACATATAGAGTAACATTTAACGAAGATAAGACAGGCAATCCAAATTTTGACGAAGCTGTTACTGCTACAACCACTAGCACAGCACAAATGAATAGACCTAACAATTCAGCTTCTGTAAATGTACCAGCACCAAGTTTCAGCACAACAAACGGATTATAAGGTTAAATAGTTATACTATAAACTAGGAGTATAATTATGGATGAAGCCTTGGCGAAAGCATTAGAGTTTTCCAATTTTACAGCTACATTAAATGGACAAAAAAGAATCCTACATGAGAAATATTTGGATGACCTGGTTCTATATTATAATAACGGCAAGTTTAGCATAAGCAAAGAAACACTCAATTTTGCTCATATGTTAATATCTAATAATGTTAACAATACTATCTTGATAGATGATAACAATAATCCTATTGACATAGCTGATGTAAAAGATTTTCACGGATTAGCTTTACAGAAATACGCTGATGCTACAAACAAGTACCTAACATCATATAAGAGATTAATAGCTACTAAAAGAAGTGTAGAAAGTATAGTTGATGTCTAATGGTGTTTTATGTTTTGCTCATAATAATGGAAAAATTGATTATTTAAAACAAGCAACATTTTTAGCAAAACGAGTAAAAAAGTATCTTAATTTACCTACAACAGTAGTCACCTCAACACCTAAAGATTTAACAGCAAAAGATAAAAAGATTTTTGACAGTGTCATTGAAGTAGAAGATCAAAATTCAAACCTCAAAAGATATTATAACGGAACTTTACATCATCATCAGTTGGTTTTTAAAAATGCTTCAAGAAGTAATAGTTATGATCTTACTCCTTATGAAAATACTATTGTTCTTGACACTGATTACATTATTTGTAACGATACATTATTAAATTGTTTTAATCAAACACAAAACTTTTTAATTTATGATAAAGCAACTGATCTTTGTGATTGGAGAAAATTAGAAGAGTTTGATTACATCAAAGATACAGGAATTAAGTTTTATTGGGCAACGTGTTTCTTTTTTACTAAAAATTCTGAAACAAAATTATTTTTTAATTTATTACAGCATATACAAAAAAATTATGAACATTATAGAAAAGTTTATAATTTAGATAAAACTTTTAGGAATGATCATTTGTTTAGTATTGGAATACACATGATGAACGGTTTTGAAAAAGGTGACTGGGCAGGACAACTTCCTGGAAAAATGTTTTATTCATTAGACAGAGATTTTGTTCATTCTATTAAAGATAACTGTGTGAAAATTCTAGTGGAGAAACAGAATTACAGTGGTGAATATGTATTAGCATCAACAAAAGATTGTAATGTACATCTTATGAATAAATTTAGTTTAGCGGAGCATATAAATGGATAAAGGATATCTAGTTATGGCTATGGGTGAAGATTATGTTTTACAAGCATGTCTATTAGCTATGAGTATTAAGAAAACGCAAAACATAAAAAATATTAGTTTAGTAACTAGTGATACTGTTCCTGATCAATACGTGTCTTTGTTTGATAAAATAATTGATGTGCCGTGGCACGATGATAAAGATAGCTTCTACAAAACAGAACATAGATGGAAAGCATTTCATGTCACACCTTATGAAGAAACTGTAGTGTTAGATACAGATATGCTTTTTTTGAATGATGTAAGTCATTGGTGGAAATATTTTTCAACAAACGATATAGGATTCTTGACACAAATTAGAGATTATAGAAATAAAAAAGTAGAAGACAAATATTATAGAAAAACTTTTTTAGCTAACAATATACCTAATGTATATTGTGCTTTTCATTATTTTAAAAAGACAGACCCTGCGTTAATGTATTACAAAAAATTACAATTAATATGCGAAAACTATAAAGATTTTTACAAAGTGTATGTACCTAAACAAATGCCTCAAGTAAAAAGCATGGATGTAAATCATTCTATTTGTGTATTAGATAGTGGCTTAAAAAATTATACAGCGTATTCTGCTAATATGGTTCATATGAAAAGTAAATTACAAGGTTGGAGCAGTCCTTCTGATACATGGTTAGACTCAGTGCCTTTTTATGTTGATGAAGAATTAAATTTAAAAGTAGGAAACTACAAACAACATGGGCTGTTTCATTACACAGATAACAAATTTTGTCAAAGGGTAATAGGATTGTATAATGAAACATACTAAAATACATACGCCACAATATGTCTGCTTTGATCAAAAGACAGGTGATATTTTTAGCATAGGGCCTTCCGTGGAACCAGGGTATCAACATTTTGAAGTAAGCGAAGAAGAAATTGAACCTATAAAAACATACAAGGAAAAAATGTCTGACTATGTTGTTGCTTATGATAGACAACAAAAAACTTTTCTTTTACGTAAATTAGCTGTTGCCGATATTGGAGAAACTTTTGGACAAGTAAAAAGCAAGGATGAAGTTGACACTTTTTATGATGTATTATTAACAGTTGACAAAAAGAAAAAAATCTGTTATATTACAACTGGTCTTGAATTGATCGATATGATGAAAACAACCAATGTTAACTTAGAAAAACAAGTTACTTTTAGTTTTACGAAAAAAGGCGATCCGCACATTTTATACGATACGATAACTTTTGATATTACATCAAAAGATAAAAAACCAATTAACATAAATGATACATTTAGTATTTTTACAGATAGTGATTTAGCTAACTGTGTCTATGAGGAAATATAATGAAAGTGAGAATAGCAGAATTAGATATAATCTATCTTAGTTATGACGAACCAAATGCTGAAGAAAATTACGCAGACTTATTATCTAAAGTTCCGTGGGCAAAACGTGTCCATGGAGTAGAAGGATCAGATGCGGCACACAAGGCTTGTGCTAAACTATCAGAAACAGATAGGTTTGTGACAGTCGATGGTGATAATACAATAAAGCAAGAATTTATTAATCAAGTTCTTGACTTTGATGAGCATACAGATTTAGCAAATAGTGTTATTAGTTGGTGCGGTCTTAACACTATAAATGGACTCATGTACGGTAATGGCGGTTTAAAATGTTGGCCTAAAGAATTTGTGCTTAACATGAAAACGCACGAAGCGGCAGAATCAGATAAAGCACAGGTTGATTTTTGTTGGGAATTAAATTATATTCAACAAAACAGTTGGTACAGTTTTGTTCATAACAATAAAACTCCTCATCAGGCTTGGAGAGCAGGTTTTAGAGAAGGTGTTAAGATGGCACTTGATCAAGGAATAAAAGTAAGCAAGGATCAATTCTTAAACGGACATTGGAAAAATTTACATAGATTATGGATATGGCTAATGGTCGGACAAGATGTACCAAATGGCTTATGGGCAATTTATGGAGCCAGAGAAGGATTAGCAATGACCATGCTTTCTGATTGGGATTACGTAAATGTAAGAGATTTCGAATATTTAAATGAATTATGGGCAGGTAGAGATACTATGCCAGAAGATGTTGTACACGAAGAGATATATAGACTAGGATCTGAACTACAGAATGATCTGGAAGTTCCTATAGCAGTACAGCCATTAGATGAAGACCAAAGTAAGTTCTTTAAAACAGTCTATCAAAATCCAGCAAGGAGCAGTGATCAACAGTTCATAGATATAGAATGAAATATAACAGGAATATTAGAGGAAATGAACTTCGCAAAATAAATGGAAAATTTGAATCAAGATACCTCCATGATGCTGAGTATGTGTTTAAAGAGCTTAATGAAGTAAGCCCTAGTTTCTGTTTGGCTAAATGGTTTAATGTAAGCATACATTTACCAACAGGTAAGACGCATAGTTGTTATCATCCTAAAAGTCATCACATTCCTATAGAAGAAATACAAAAAGATCCTAGTGCCTTACATAATACAAGTTATAAAAAAGAGCAACGCAAACAAATGCTTGATGGTGTTAGACCTGATGAATGTAATTTCTGCTGGCAAATGGAGGATCATAGTGATCAACTTAGTGATAGAGCATACAGAAGTAAAGATGTTTATGAGCCAGAAATAATTGAAGAAGCTCGTAAAATAGGATTTACAGGCAATGCCAAACCAAGATATGTAGAAGTAAATTTTAATCAAGCATGTAATTTCAAGTGTGCTTATTGTAGTCCTGTGTTATCTACTGAGTGGCACAAGGAGATTAACGAATACGGGCCTTATCAGCTATCAGATAAATTACACAATGATATGACTTATATGGATAAGCCCAATAACAGTCCTGATAATCCTTATGTAAAAGCGTTTTGGAAATGGTTTCCGGAAATATATCCAACATTAAAAACATTTAGGATGACAGGTGGCGAACCGTTAATGGATAAGAATACTTTTAAGATTTTTGACTATGTAAAAGAAAATCCCAAAGAAGATTTTAGGTTGAGTATTACAAGTAACTGTTGTCCTCCAAAAGGACAATGGGCAAAATTTATGACAAGCATGAATGATATATCTAAAAACGTAGATCATTTTATGCTTTATTGTAGTTTAGATTCTTGGGGAAGCCAAGCCGAATACATTCGTAACGGAATGGACTTTCCTATACTTTTAAATAACGTAGAAGAATTTTTAGGCAAATGTCATAGACATAGTTTAACATTTATTATTACTTTTAATGTGTTTAGTTATAGTGGTATTTTTAATTATATTAAGAATATTTTAAATTTACGAAGAAAATATAGTAAAAAAAGACAGTTAATTTGGTTTGATATTCCTCCTTTACATAGCCCAGATTTCATGAATGCCAAGTTACATCCTGAAGGAATAAATGAATTAAATAAATGTATAGAATTTATGGAAAAATATAAAGACGGTGAAACTGAAAAACAATTCCAAGGTTTTTCAGATTTTGAAATAAAAAAGATACAACGATTAATAGATTGGATAGAAGCACCTACAAATTTTAATAAACCAAGGGCAATGAAAAATTTTTATAGATTTTTTATTGAACATGATCAAAGACGAAAAACAAATTTGCTCAATACTTTTCCTGAAATGGAAAATTTTTGGGAGGAATGTAAATGGATAGAGTAGACCATATAAAAGAAGTAGGTAAGAAACTTGATAAAGTTGGCTGTGGCTTCTGTGCTATGAAGTGGTTACATGAAACTTTATATTTACATACTGGAGATAATCACAGTTGTTATCACCCAAGGCCTCAACATATTCCATTAGAAGAAATACAAAAAGATCCTAGTGCTTTACATAACACTGAATGGAAAAAACAACAACGTAAAACTATGTTGGAAGGTGGTAGGCCAGAAGAATGTGGATATTGCTGGAACATTGAAGACTTACAAGGAGACCAGATTTCAGATAGAATGATTCATAGTTCTAGTGAATGGGCCGAACCTCAAATTGATAATATAGCTAAGATGTCTTGGCAAGAAAATATAAACCCAAGATATTTAGAAGTTAGTTTTGGAAATGGTTGTAATTATCGCTGTGGATATTGTTGTCCACAAGCTAGTACAATGTGGATTGACGAAATAAAAAAACATGGTAATTATGATGTAACTTACAACCAATATGGAATAGAATTTTTGGACAGAGGCAGATACTATGCTCCTAAGGATGAAAATCCTTACATTGAAGCATTTTGGAAATGGTGGCCAGATCTGAGGAAAGATTTACATACTCTTAGAATTACTGGAGGAGAACCATTAATGAATCCTGGCGCCATGCAGTTTTTTGATTTACTGGAAAAAGAACCAGCTCCACAACTAGAAATAAGTCTTAATAGTAATTTAGGAGTGACCACAGCTAAAATGGATAGATTGTATGATAGGATACATAGTCTTTTAGAGTCAAAAAAGATTCGACAGTTTAGTTTGTTTACAAGTATAGAAGGTTGGGGTAGTCAAGCAGAATATATGCGTACAGGATTAAAATGTCCTCATTGGGAAAGAAACTTTATAGAAGCAATCAACAAAGGCTTTCAAGTTAATATTATGTGTACTTTTAATGTATTGTGTGTAGCAACATTTCAAAACTTCTTAAATAAAGTAATGGAATGGCGAAAACAATACGGAAAACAAAGTTTACAGTTTGACACACCATATCTAAAAGAGCCTCCTCATTGGATGCTTAATATATTACCAGTACAATTTAGAAAGTATATGGACGAACATGTAGAGTACATGAAAGATAATAAAGAATGGTTTGAAAGCGTAGAAATTGCTAAAATGGAAAGGGTACGGGATTACATGTATCAAAATCCTGTGTCAGAACAAAAAATAAAACAAGGTCGCAGAGACTTTTATACTTTCTTTACAGAAAATGATAAAAGATTAGGCACAGATTTATTAGAAACTTTTCCTATATATAAAGATTTTTATGAGTATTGTAAAGGAATATACGAAAATTATGGTAACTGATCAAAACAGACATAGTTGGTGTGTAAATGCTCATCATGCTTTTAGTGGTAACAACGATGGAACCACAAAACTTTGCTGTATGCACAGGAATCATGAAGAAGAAATAAAATTAGGTGTCAATACAGTTGACGAAATAATGAATAAAGCAGAATTTAAGGAAATTAGACAAGCACTTGATTATGGACATAAACATGATGCTTGTACTCTTTGTTGGCAAGAAGAAGATTCTGGTAGAAAAAGTAAACGTATGCGAGATAATGAAAGGTATTTTTGGGAGTTAGAAACAGGTCATTTAAAAAAACCGTATAAAGGAGTAGCTAAGGTAGAATTAAATTTAGGAAATACTTGTAATCTAAGTTGTAGAACATGCCAACCTGCTATTAGTAGTGGATGGTATAAAGAATACTATGAACTTTATAGAAAAAATGAAATGACATACAAAGAATTTGCTAATTCTATGAAGAAGTATAATCTTTACTATGCCGATGATAGTCCTTTTTGGCCAGATATTGAAAAAAACTTACCAACGATTAAACAGTTTGACTTCTACGGAGGTGAACCTTTTATGAGTAAACGTATGTGGCACTTACTACAGGTAGCAGTTGATAAAGGATACAGCCAAGATATATCATTACATTACAATACGAATGGTACACATTGGCCAAAACAAGTGGACTTATGGAAAAATTTTAAGATGATTAATCTTAGTTTCAGTATAGATGGTATAGGAAACCAATTTGAGTATATGAGATACCCAGGTAAATGGAGTGATGCTGAAAAAACTATACAAAACAGTATTGAACTTAAAGAAAAAAACAAAAATATGTTTTTAAGTTGGTGTATTACAATTAGCACAACAAATGTATTTGATTTGCCTGAAACAATTAATCATTGGCATGAATATTATAAGCCACATAACATAGGATTGTATTTAAATCTTGTCCACGGGCCTGAGTATTTTAATATTAGTCATTTGCCTAAAGAGTTAAAAGCAAAGGCAATTGAAAATTTTGATAGAGTACCTAAACAGAACGTGGATGCGTGGACTTGGATACCAGGAATCATAAATTTTATACAAAACGGACAACCAAAGAAAGATTTATGGAAAACTTGGCTCGAAAAAACTGAAATACATGATGTATGGCGTAAGCAAAACTATAAGGAAACATGGCCTTTTTTAAATATGGCGACAAGAAACTATGAATAACTTTTGGAACTATGAATCTTTAGATCAGTTACACATTGAGTTAACCAATGCGTGTAATGCCGCATGTCCTATGTGCGTCAGATTCCATAAAGCAAGTCCTTTAATCCGCCCTGACTTGACTATTGGGCAAATTACTTTAGAAAAATTTAAACAATGGATACCGCCTGAAGTGTTGAAACAAATTAAGATAATTTTATTTTGCGGAGTACATGGAGATCCTTGTGTAGCAAGAGATTTTTTGGAAATTTGCCAATACATTTCAGATAATATGGAATACACTGAAGTACATGTCAATACTAACGGTGGTATGCGTACACCAGACTGGTGGAAAAAAGTAGGTACACTGTTTAATAAAAATAAAGGAAATAGATGGCACTTTACGTTTAGCATAGATGGCTTACAAAATACAAATCATTTATACAGACGTAATGTAGTCTGGGGCAAATTAATAGCCAACGTAAAAGCATACAATTCACAAGGGGCTACAAGTATATGGGATTATCTTGTTTTTGAGCATAACGAACACCAAATTAAAAAAGCAAGAAAAATGTCAAAAAAATTAGGCTTTACACATTTTTTAACCAAAAAATCATTAGGGGTTGATAACGGAACATCATTAAAAGGTATGCCAGCTTTAGATAAAGAAGGAAATTTAGATTATTGGATAGAAGCACCTAAAAACAAAGAATATAGGAATTTACAAAATCCTATTGGAGATACAGAATATAAACATTACCCTTTTGATGTAAGTGAATATAGACAATTAAAGAAAAATAAAGAAAATGATTATAATCTTTGGGACGTAGCTGTAACAAATGTATATCCTAATGAACTAGAAGAAGCAAATTATGAAACACAAGATAATTGTAAAATTTATTGTAAAAGTCAAAATGTAAGAGAAAATGGAGATCTTAAAAAAGAAGTGTTTATAGATAGTTCGGGAATAGTTATGCCTTGTTGTTATATGGGAACACATTTAGTTGGAAGATATACTTGGCCAGAAACCATGCAGTTACATAATCATATGAATAAACATGGTTGGGAATTGTTTGATTTACACAAACACACACTTAAACAAATATTACAAGGTAATCATCTAAACAAAGTTTTTGCTGATTCTTGGGATATAGATAAAATAGCAAATGGTAAAACACTTTTTTGTGCTAATACCTGTGGAAAAGTAAGTGCTATTGACGCAATATTTTCACACCCTAGCATTAAAACAGATAAGTTTGTAAACAAAAGAGTTGAAATAGAAGAATGGCATAGGAAAAATAATGTATGATATAGTTTTTATAAGTTATAAAGAACCTAACGCAGAAGAAAATTTTAGTGACTTGTATGAAAGATTCAATACGGTTACAATGTTTGGAGATAGAGTAAAACGTGTGAAAGACGTCAAAGGCATACATAATGCTCATGTAGCCGCGGCTAATCTTGTTTCAACAAGTTATTTTTACATAGTTGACGGTGACGCTAAGATCATGCCAGACTTTAAATTTAATTACACAACAGATGATGAAAATTTTGTTCATGTATATAGAAGTGTGAATCCTATAAATGATTTAGTATACGGATATGGAGGAGTAAAACTATTTCCAACTACTGCTACAAAGCAAATGGATACAACCACAACAGACATGACAACCAGTATATCAAGTAATTTTAAAATAATAAATGAAGTAGCAAATATTACGGCATTCAACACTGATCCATTTAACACCTGGAAAAGTGCTTTTAGAGAATGTGCTAAATTATCAAGCAAAACAATAAGGAGACAAAAAAATGAAGAAACAGAAGCAAGACTTAAAACTTGGACAACCGTGGGACACGATAGAGAGTTTGGTGAATTTGCGATTCGAGGTGCTAGGGCTGGTATGGAGTTTGGCCTTTCTGGGGGGACTGATCTTCGGTTAATAAATGATTTTGATTGGTTGAAGGAGAGATTTGATGAGTATTGATTGGCAAGACGATAGAGATATATTTGGAAGGATGTTGGTACTAACTGATAATCCTATTTTCAATAATCTTAGAAATGCTATTGATAATCACGATGTTGATCTTAGTGATGCTCTTAGTTGGGGGCAACTAAAAAGCAAAAGATGGTTAGTAGAAAAATTAGAAGAATTAGACATACCATTAGGAACTATATTTTTGTGTGCTGGATGGTACGGAACATTGGCGGCTATGTTATTCCAAAGTAAGTGTTCAATTGATAAAATTAGGAGCTTTGATATTGATGAAAGCTGTGCCGAAATAGCTGATACTATCAATCGTAAACATGTAAAAAACAATTATCAGTTCAAAGCTAGTACATTAGACATAATGAATTTTGAATACTCTGTGGCACCTGCTCCTAGTGATGGAACAATTGGCAACTTTTACTACAACACAATAGCAAGTAATAAAGTTATTAAAATGAAGGATAAACCAGATACTTTTATTAACACAAGTTGTGAACACATTGAAAATTTTACAGAATGGTATGATAAAATTCCAGATGGAAGATTAGTAGTACTACAGTCAAATAATTTTTTTAATGTTGAAGAACATGTAAACTGTGTTAGAAATCCAATTGAATTTGCTGGCCAGTCACCTATGACAGATTGTTTGTATACCGGAGTTTTAGAATTACCTAAGTATAATAGATTTATGAGGATCGGATACAAGTAATGTACAGTTTAAAGGACATACGGACAATACACTTAGAAGTGACACAGAATTGTCAAGCCGCCTGTCCTATGTGCGATCGTAACTGTAACGGAGAAGGTATTAATCCTCATATTAATTTAGATGAATTAACTTATAACGATTGTGTAAAAATATTTCCAAAAAAATTTATTGAACAATTAGACACTATGTATATGTGTGGTAACTTAGGAGATCCTATTGTTGCTAAAGATACATTAGAAATATTTCAATACTTTCGTTGGGCAAATCCTAACATATGGTTAAGTATGAATACAAACGCAGG
>CEUH01024897.1_pt1 | contig 14786 bp, 12 predicted proteins | sample 356461 | NCBI WGS metagenome assembly CEUH01 (sample SAMEA2623275, study PRJEB7988) | marine metagenome | isolation source: saline water (ENVO:00002010), including
AAATTTAATGTTTCTGATCAAAATTCATCAGAATTTATAGGTCTTCCGACCCCAGCTTTTGCTCTTTCTTCAATAGCCATTTCTTTATTGTTTTTAGATTTAATTTATTACAATAACTTCTTACAAAAATTTATATTTTTATATCCAATTACTATAGTTTTTTTAGCCCTTTTAATGGTTAGTAGACTAAAATTCATTTCATTTAAGTTTAAAACATATAACTTTAGCTCTAACAAGTCTAGATATAGCTTAATATTTTCTACTCTTTTAATTATTATTATAATGTTAATCTTTGGGAACAAATTACTAATAATGCCATTTGTAATTGCAGCTTACATTATATTTTCTTTAGTTGAAAATGTAAAATGAAACATTTAAATATTTAAACATTTTTCTATTTTTTTTATTACCATTTCTGGTGATATTTTCTCCATAGAATCCAATCCACATTTTTTACTTTTAGAATTTATTTTTCCATAAACACTACATGGTCTACAAGGCATGTCAGTAATACTAATCTCAACAATATTATGAAAATTAAATAATGGCCCAAATCCTAAAAAATGATGTGTTGGCCCCCAAATAGAAATTACGTCAGTATTTGTTAAACACCCCAAATGCATGTTTGCACTATCCATTGTGATAAATAAATCTAACGAGTTGATTAATTTTAGTTGATTATCAATAGACATTTTAGAATCTATTAAACTACAATTTTTATTTTTTAATATTTCCATTGCACGAGAAATTTCTTTCTCACCAAAAGCAAAAATTATGAATTTATAATCATGAAATTTTGAGAATATTTCATTGTAATTTTTAATTGGCCAAACTTTACTTTCGTGGGCAGCAAATGGTGCTAATCCAATTGTTTTTGATGATGAAATAACTTTGGAAAATGATTTTTCAATTGGTTTATCAATTATATTGGAAAAGTCTTCGGACATACAGTCTAAGTATCTCTCAGTAGTATGCTTAAGTTTTCTCAATGAAATCTTTTTAGAAATCATTTTATTTTTTAGATGCCTTTGTTTATTAAATACCTTTATTTTCCCAACTCTATTTTTAAAGAGATTCCTTAATATTTTAGTTCGAATAACATCGTGAAAGTCATATAAATAGTCGAAATCGATTTCACGTGTTTTTTGGTTGACATACTTATATAATTGTATTATTTTATGGTGCTTTATTTTTAAATCAACACCAATAAATTTAACATTAGAGATACCTTTAAAAACCGCTTCAAACTCCTTTCTTGAAACTATCCATATTGTTACATTTTTGTAATTTCTTAAAACAAGTTCTACAGCAGGTCTGACTAAAATGACATCTCCAAAGGAAGAAAATCTAAAAATTAAAATATTTTTATTTTTTTGTTTTTCGATATAATTCTGGGTTTAGATTTTTATCATTATACATTTTCATTTGCCTGTAAACTTTTATTTTTTTTAGGCCTTTTTCGTAGTCTTCTAAAAGCTGATTGAATGACAAAGAGAGATCAACTTGTTGAATTTTTAGAATTTCTAATTTGTTTTGGCATTCTTTTTTATGTTTATTTTCAACATCTACTCTTTTTACTTGCTCGTCCATATGAAAAATTTTCAAGCTGAGAATTGATAGTCTGTCAACAACCCAACCCGGACTTTCTGTATTAATTAGTGTTGCTCCAGTACTTGAGTCATAATAAAGTTTGAAATAATAATCATCTATTTTTTCAACTAAATCTGTACGAACTTGATTAGACTTATCTATTCTTTTTTTAAGAGAAAGTCCTTCTTCAGGGTTAATATTTGGAATCCTAATAATATCTTCTAAGTGCCACTGGACAGTATCAACCCAACATTTTTCATACATTATATTTTTTAATGTTTTACTCTTAAAAGGATTTAAACAATTGGAATCAACATTATCAACTACATGGTAGTCGTCGATGACTTTTTTAAAAATTATGTTGCACTCTTCTGCTTTCATTTTAAATTGGGGAATAACACAGATTTTAATTCATTTGCATCTTCAGGGTTTAATTTTCCAGCAAGAACTAAACTTAATTGTTTTCTTCGAAGTGCAGAGTCATATCTTTTCTTTTCTTCTTGTGTTTCAGGGATAAGTTTTGGTACTCCTATTGGATTTCTATTTTGATCAATTGCTACGAAATTATATATCGCTTCATTACATTTTTTCTTGCTACCATCAGAATTTTCGACATATACATCTACAAATACTTCCATTGAAGAGTTGTAAGACCTACTAACTTTTGCTCTAAGTGAAACAATGTCTCCAGCAAATATTGGTCTATCAAATGATACGTTATTTATGGATGCTGTAACTACAACTCTTCCTGAATGTTTATGAGCAGAAATACTTGCAATTTCATCCATCCATTCTAGTAGTCTCCCACCAAACAGAGTGTTTAATGGATTCGTATCATTTGGTAGCACTATTTTAGTTTGTACTGCTAATGATTTTGAAGCTTTTTTTGTTGTATTAGTCATTATTGCATGTAATTATTTTGATATCTTCCTTTATCCTCACTATTTAATTTTACTGGTGGACAGTCTCCTTTAGAAGGTCTTTTAAGCCATAAAAATTTTAAACATATAACAAATGGTCTGTAGCGACTGTTAAAAATTCCATAAGTTGATTTCCCGTTTTCCCATTTTGTTAAATTTAAAATTGGTGTTTCGATGGTTGGGATTATAAATAATCTATTTTGATACTTAATCCCAAAACCAAATTTTAAATGAATTGACAATAACAAAGAATTTGTATTGTTAGGTAATATATTTTCTTTTTGTTTCTCTGCAAATTTCCAATCTAAATTAGCACCAATACTGGATTGAAAAAACTTTTTACTAGTTAATTGATAAATGCTGTTTATATTATAATCAAGACTTATGAAGTGTTGCTTGAAGATATTTTTAATGTTTATGAATTCTGATCCAGAATATTTTTTGTAACCAATGCCATAGTCAGCATAATTAAATATGTTACCTCCGCCCTTAAATATCTTATACATACCAACTTGCATATTAATCCCAATTCTACCTCTTGCAATTGTGTCAATTTTTTTCTTAATAAAGTTTGGATTCATAAATGTTAACCCTGGGCTAATGTAGAAATGTTTCATTTTAAATGAGCCATTTAAATCCACTAAAGGCATTTTTTTTCTTTTATACATTTGTCCGCTGCTTATTAATGAACAAAAAATTAGTACTAAAAACAGTAACCTATTCATATTAAGGATAAAATTTTATTCTCTATTTCAGAAGAATCCCATTTTTCATTAATCATAGGGTCTTGAAGGATTTCTTTCATTATTTTGTCCTGTTTTTTCCCTTGAAGATAAGCTTTTGAGTAAGGAATATCACTAAATGTGACTTGACTATAAAGTGGCATCCATTTATCAGGATATTTCTCATGAATACGTGCTTCAATTTTCTTTTGTAATAAGAACTTTTTGTCTGCTACATCAGCGCTCATTACATAATAGTTATCTAAAGAAAGTTCTTGCAGTGCGTCTCCATCGGGTTTTCTTTTTTTTGAGTACTCCTCAAATGTTTGATGCCAATTTTTATGTTTGTTGTAAATTTCCCACATTACAGAGCAATCTTCAAAACCCGCATTCATCCCCTGGCCATAAAAAGGAACGGTTGCATGTGCTGAATCCCCCATCAATGCAAATTTTCCTATTGTCCAAGGTTCACACCTAACTATTGATAATGATGATAAAGGATTTTGATGCCAGTTTTCAATAAGGTTAGGGACTAATTTGTAAAAATCTGGAAATATAGTTTCAAAGAATTTTTCAATTTTATCGTCTGAATTAAGTCTATTGAATGCGTATTTATGATTTTCATAAGGCATAAAAAGTGTACAGGTAAAAGAACCATTTTCATTGGGAAGTGCTATTAGCATGAATTTTCCCCTGGGCCATATATGAAGAGCATTTTTCTCAATTTTATACTTTCCATTTTTATCAGCTGGTAGTAGTAATTCCTTATATCCATCTTCAATAAAAAATTGACTGTAGTTGAATCTATCTCTTTTTTGCATTGCACTATATCTAACAGCAGAAAATGCACCGTCTGCAGCAAAAACTATATTTGCACTGTCCTCTATTATTTCGTTGTTACTAAGATTTTTTAATTTTATTTTACCGTTCTCTAAATCAGCGTCAAGACATTGATAATTGTAAAGTATCTTGGCATTCCCCTTTTCCTCAGCCAAATCCATCATTATGGCATTTAAGTGAGCCCTAGATACTGAATAAATTGCTTCATTATCCTTCCCATATGATTGATAAGTAAGCTCACCGTTCAATGCATGCATAATTCTACCAGACATTGGTATTGCAATTTTTCTAACGACCTTATCAATTCCAACTGTTTTTAGGGCTTTCCAACCTCTGTTTGATAAGGCTAAATTAATCGATTTTCCTGCTGATATTTTTGTATTTCGTATATCTGATCTCCTTTCATAAATGGTTACATTATATCCTGCTTTGGACATATAAATTGCCCATAAAGATCCTACAAGCCCAGCTCCAACAATAATTACTTTCTTTTCCATTTTTTTCTGTATTCTGAATTATCAAATTTATTTGGATTTGATTTATTATTTCTTGAAAATATATTATTTGAAAGTCTCCATAATATAAGCCCAAAAATAATAGTACTAAAAGATAAAAGCGATATTTTAAATTGAGGATCGATAGTCATTTTTTGATAGATTTTTGTAAAATTTCACCAAACCTAAATACGTCTTCGAAACTATTATATAGTGGAACAGGGGCTACTCTTATAACATTAGGTTCTCTCCAGTCTGAAATAACACCAGCTTTAGAAATTTCATTAAAAAGTAGTCTATCAAAACCATTTGCAACGATAGAAAGTTGACAACCTCTTTCTTGTTTATTTTTTGGAGTGATTATCTGAAAAATGTTGTTATTTTTCTCATTAATTTTTTTTACTACAAACTCAAGATAATTCGTTAGTAAAATACTTTTATCTCTTAGCTTTGGCATGCCTACTTCATCGAAAATCTTAAGTGAAGCAAGATGAACAGCCATTGATATCACAGGGGCATTTGAAAGCTGCCAACCTTCAGCTGTAGGGATTGGAGAAAATTTACTAGGCATATTGAATCTATTTGTCTTATCGTGACCCCACCAACCAGCAAACCTAGGCATTTCTTCATTGACTACATATTTTTCATTTATAAAATATCCACTAACTCCACCAGGACCAGAATTTAAGTATTTGTAAGAACACCATGCAGCAAAATCCACATTCCATTCATTAAGATTCAGAAGAATATTCCCAACTCCATGTGCAAGATCAAAGCCAACATAAGCTCCAACTTTGTGACCAGCAGAGGTTATTTTTTTCATATCAAATACTTGCCCTGTGAAATAATTAACTCCGCCTATCAAGACAAGAGAAAGTTCTTCGCCTAATTCTTCAATTTTTGAAATAATATCTTCATTTCTTATTGTGTGTTCTCCTTCCCTTGGCGATATTTCTACAATTGACTCTTTGGGATTTAGGTTATGAAATTTAACTTGGCTTTGTATTGCATACTGATCACTTGGGAATGCTTTTTTTTCACATAGAATTTTATTTCTTTTCCCTTTAGGTCTGTAAAAAGAAACCATTAGTAAGTGAATGTTAGTAGTTAGGCTATGTGTAACAGCAACTTCACATTCTTTTGCACCAACAATTTTAGAAATTTTTTTTGTAAAAAGTTCATGATATGTTAACCAAGGATTTTTTGCTTTAGTATGGCCCTCAACGCCCCACCTTGCCCATTCGTCAAGTTCTGTTTCAATATGATATTTCGCAGATTTTGGTTGTAGGCCAAGAGAATTACCATTTAAATAAATAATATTTTCTTTAAATGTGGGAAGATGAAATTCATTTCTATAGATTGAAAGACTATCATTTTGGTCAAGTTTTTTTGCACAGTTTAAAGAAAATTCCCAATTAGTCACGATATTCGAATCAATTTATAATACATTACAAATATAGTTGAATTAAAAATAGACGAATAGAAATGTTTAATTTGTTAAATGATAGATCTAGAAAATTATTCCATGAAGCCAAAAAAGTTATTCCTGGAGGTGTTAATTCCCCAGTTCGGGCTTTTAAATCTGTGGGCGGAAATCCAATTTTCATAAATCGTGCAAAAGGTGCATATCTTTTCGACGTAGATGATAATAGATACATAGATTTTATTTCATCGTGGGGACCAATGATTATTGGTCATGCTCATGAATCTGTTGTAAAAGCAGTGGAGACACAACTCTTAAAGGGTACTTCATATGGCATACCTACCGAGCTTGAAACTAAAATGGCAGAAATTGTCATCTCACTTGCTCCAAACGTTGATAAAGTTAGATTTGTTAATTCAGGAACTGAAGCCTGTATGAGTGCAGTGAGGTTAGCAAGAGGTTTTACCTCAAGAGATAAGATTATAAAATTTTCAGGTTGTTATCATGGGCATGCAGATCCATTCTTAATTCAGGCTGGGAGTGGTGCTTCAACATTAGGGGAGCCAAATAGTCCTGGGGTTACTAATGGTTGTGCTTCTGATACATTACTATCTGCCTACAATAATACGGAACAGCTTACAGAGTTATTTGAAAAATTTGGAGAGCAAATTGCGGCTGTAATTATTGAACCAATTGCAGGAAATATGGGCTGTGTAACCCCTATTGAAAATTTCTTAAATACTGTTAGAGAGTTATGTTCAAAAAATGGGTCGATACTAATTTTTGATGAGGTTATGACTGGTTTTAGATTATCACTTGGAGGAGCACAAAAAGATTTAGGAATTGACGCAGATTTAATTACTTATGGGAAAGTTATTGGTGGTGGACTCCCGGTAGGAGCTTTTGGTGGAAGAAGTGAAATTATGAACTATTTAGCTCCTGATGGGCCCGTCTATCAAGCTGGAACTTTAAGTGGCAACCCCATAGCGATGTCTGCAGGATTTGCGACTTTAAATTTTTTATCAAAAAATGATGAGATTTACAATTCATTGAACAAAAAAACAAAGTATTTAAGAAGCGGTATGGAAGATATTTTGAGTACTTCATCATTACCTTTTCAAATCAATAGTTGGGGTTCAATGATTTCATTACATTTCACAGAACTTCCAGTAATAGATTTTGAGTCAGCAAAAAGAGGAGATAACGATTTATTTAAAAAATATTTTCATGGTATGCTTTCTCAAGGTATATACTTACCACCAAGTGCCTTTGAAAGTTATTTCTTAAATGACGCAACATCGTATGAAGACTTAGATTTTACCTTAGATGGATTTAAAAAAGTAATAGCAAAAATAACAACGTAAAAAAAATATGTTCTCAAAGCATTGTTTTGCTCAAAAAAAATAATGTTAGAAAAAGTTATTGGTTGTGCACTTCACGGGCTAAGAGGAGAAAAGGTAGAAGTTGAGGTTAATATTTCAAGAGGAGCAAAATTTTTGATGGTTGGGTTACCAGATAATGCAATTAAAGAAAGTCATTACAGAATTGCAGCTTCATTAAAAAATATTGGTTACAAGATACCCGTTAAAGAAATCATCGTAAACTTAGCTCCAGCAGATTTAAAAAAAGAAGGAAGTTCGTATGATTTACCTATTGCTTTAGGGATTTTATCAGCATCTAAACAAATTAAAACAAATGAAATTTGTGATTATATGGTAATGGGTGAATTGTCTTTAGATGGCATGTTAAGACCAATTAAAGGAGTTCTTTCAATGGCTGTTAAAGCAAAGGAAATGGGTTTAAAAGGATTAGTAATACCTTACGAAAATTTTAATGAGGCATCACTCGTAAAAAATATTCAAATAATAGGTGCAAAATCTCTCAAAGAAGTAATTGAACATTTTAGTCAAAATAAGAAAATTATAAACTCAAATACTTTTCAAAAAAATATTCAAACTTGTACTGAAAAACTAGACTTTAAGGACGTCATTGGGCAACAAATTGCTAAGCGAGCTATTGAGATTTCTGCTGCAGGAAATCACAATATTCTGATGATTGGCCCACCAGGTTCCGGTAAGTCTATGCTTGCTGAAAGAATTCCCACAATTCTTCCTGATTTAAATGAAGAGGAAATTTTAGAAACAACTATGATTTATTCATTCTTAGGTAAATTTAATTATAGGAATGGATTAGTTTGTAGTCCTCCATTTAGATCACCGCACCACACAGTATCTGACGTAGCTTTAGTTGGTGGAGGGTCTTATCCAAAGCCTGGTGAAATTTCATTAGCTCATAACGGGGTATTATTTTTAGATGAAATACCTGAGTTTAAAAGAAAGGTTCTAGAAACATTAAGACAACCACTTGAAAATAGAAACATAACAATTTCTAGAGCCATGAATAGTGTCACTTTTCCTGCAAATATCATGTTAGTCGCAGCTATGAACCCTTCTCCAAACGGACATTATTTAGATTTTGAAAATAATAGTTATTCTACTTTCAAAGCGAAGCAGTATTTATCAAAATTAAGTCAACCTCTTTTGGATAGAATAGATTTGCAAATAGAAGTTGATCCTATTAAAATTGATGATTTTAGCAAAAAAAACAATGAATCAGAAGATAGTCTAACAATTAAAGGGAGAGTTAAAAGTTCGAGAAATATTCAAGTTTCAAGACAAGGTAAATATAACTCGCTATTAAATTCTAATGAGCTAAATAAATACTGTAATTTAGATGAAAAATCATTTAACTTAATCAAAAGGGCTAGTGAAAAACAATACTTTTCTGCAAGAAGTTTTTCTCGCATTCAGAAAATTGCTAGGACAATTGCGGACCTAGAAGATTGCAAAGAAATTAGATTTAATCATGTGGCAGAGGCACTACAGTATAGAAGTTTAGATAAGATGAAATTCTTACAAAATTAATTATTCATAATCATATTTCTCGCCCTCAAATCTTTTACATTATAGGCATTATACAGGGAAGGATAATAGTTTTGTTCAATTTGTTTTCTTATTTCTTTTTGTCTTTCAATAGTGTTATTAAATATTTTTTTGTCAGAAATTTCATTGTTATATTTTGAATTAATTTTTTGTAAAATATATATACCTTTTTTCCCTTCAATTACTGGTGAAATTTCGGTATTACTTAATTTGAAAATTTGTGCAATTACCTTTGGTTCTGCAATATCTTTAATATTGTTACCAATATTCACATCGCTATATTTTACTTTTGCATTTTTAGTTTCACTATTCATCAAAATGGATAGTGAGTCAAAATCTGAAATATCTGAATATCTTTCAGAAAAGTAATTAAACTTTAGATGATTTTTAACTAATGGCTCCATAATGGTTTTTAAATTATTAAAACGATCATCATCTTCCAATATCTTTTCTCTCAAAACAGCAATAACTAATTTGTTATCAGCAATGTACTCTGGTTCCATTATATCTCCAATATCACTATTGAAAGCCCATTTGGCAATATTTAAATTCCTATTAAACTCTTGTGGACCATATAAACCGTTTGTTCTCCTGTTCGGGAACATAAGTGGAACATATCCTGAAGATTTAACCTCAAATCCAAGATCTTCTGCAGCTGTTTCAAAACTAAATGAATCTGCTTTGTAATAGAATGCAAGAGCTACTGAATCGTAAAATTGGTTTTTTGTCGTCTTACTTATTTGTATTGTTTCGTCAACGACAGCTATTTTTTTGAAAGATCCTACCTTTCTTCCAAGGACTTGTATCACATGATAGCCGTAGTTCGTTTTCACTACACCTGATGATCCGACTTTTTTATTAAAACTAAATTTTTCAAATTCTGGGACCATTTGCCCCTTTGGAAACCAATTATATACTCCTCCATTTGAGGCAGATCCTGGATCATCAGAATATTTTTTAGCTAACATCGTAAATTTACTTGAGTCTCTTCTTACGGCATACAATATACTATCAGCTAAACTTTTATTTTTTGATTCGTTCATATCACCACTTTTTGAGTTTATTAGAATATGTCTAACTTTTGCTTGTTCTTGATCTCCGGTACTAAAAATTTTCACTAGTTGTAATTTATTTCCATTGGTAAATGGCCCAATTACGTCTCCTTGCTTTGAATTTTCAATTTTTTGGTCAATGATTGACGAAAATTTACCTCCTCTGTAAGGGTTGTTTGAGAAATTCCCACTTGGTCTATCACCGTAAGGAGAGCTAATTATAATTGGAGTTTCTGAATAATTGGCAACAAAAAGTGAGTCATTTTTAGAATTTTTAAAGTCTTCTTTAAGATCCTCCATTCTCTTAGATGACTTCAATACATCAGAGGCGGAAGGTTTAAAAGTTAATATCGAATAGTCATAAGATCTAAGCTCTTGATTTTTTTGCCAAATTTTTTCATAACGATGTTCATTGAAATAATCTTTTCTAGCTTCATTAGTCATACTAATTAATGAATCTGGAATTTTATCGTAGTTAAGAAATATATATTTAACCTCAGCAATACAATTATCTTCACTTAGTGCTCTTTTACTCTCTTGTACAGTATTAACAAAACCATATTTAACCATAGATGAATATTTATTCATGCTTCTTTCATTTTTCAGAGGGTTTTCAATATTGTTTTTCAAATCTTTTTTTGAATCTTCATTATCAGGAAGGTTAATGATCCTGTTTGTTTTCCAAATATTAAAAGAGTCTTTATTGTATACTCCGTTTTTAACAAATAAATCTTTCAAAGATGAAGGAAGAGGATTTTCTCCGTTGAGTAATCCTTGATTTAATTCGTCTGCTGAAACTGAAAGTCCAATTTTATCCAACTCTAGAAAATAAATTGTGTCAGAAATCATTTGATTCCAGGTGTTTTGTCTAAGTTGATCTTCATCCTGAGAACTAATAGTTCCTGATCCACCAGAGTTCATGTTATTATATCTTAAATTATTTTGGGCAATAATATATTTGTTGTTATAATTCCATTCATTAGCATCAATTTCAGAATTGTTAAATAACCCTATACTGGAATTTGCTTCACCACTAAACTGTCTTGCTAAATCATTAAACGGTATTATAAATGCTAGTAATCCAATCCCAACGAAAGTTGCTACAAGTCCAGATTTTTCTCTTATTTTACCTATAATTGCCATATAAATATTTTTTAAAGTTCGCGAATATACAATTGAATACGCACAAATGAAAATTGTTTTTAATCTAGAATACTTTATTTCTTTTTTAAATAAAAGCTAACTTGAAAAATATAAAGATTTAATTTTTTAAATTTTGTTATGATGCATGTCAAAACGGTAATATTAGGTTCCGGAATTTCTGGACTTAGTGCAGCACATTTTTTATCAAAAAAAACAAATGATTTTCTTTTATTAGAATCTGATAATGAAGCTGGGGGCATTATTAAAACTGTTAACCATGGGGACTTCATTTGCGAAAATGGACCTAATACTGTTTTATTAAATAACGATGCTATTAAAGAATTAGTAAAAGATTGTGGATTAATGGAGAAAATTATGTTTCCTTCTAAAGTCAACAATAACCGCTACGTTTTACATAATAACGAGATTACAAGCATTCCACTAAATATTTTGAGTTTTTTAAAGACTCCTTTAATTTCTCTAAAAGGAAAATTAAGATTAGTTGGAGAACTATTTGTTGCTAAACATAAAAAAAATACAACAGTTTATAATTTTATTAAAACCAGGTTTGGTAAGGAATTTCATGATCAATTAATTGAACCATTTCTTACGGGTGTATATGCTGGTAATACCAAGAATATGAGTGCTAAACATTGTTTAAAATTACTCTGGAATTTAGAACAGAACTATGGCAGTATTATCAGAGGCTTGATGAAGTCTAAAAATGTACCTAAAGACTCATTTTATTTTCCTAACGGCTTAAAACAATTAATCAGCTCGATTAAGAAGCCGCTTGAAAACAATATTAAGTTAGGGCATAAAGTAATACAGATTATAAATCATAAATCCTTTTACGAAGTTATTTGCGATAATTATAAATTTTCGTGTACTAATATAATTTCAGCTATTCCTGCCTATGCCTTGTCAAATGTCGTTTGGGATATGAATTTTTCTAATGTTTTAAAAAGTGTAAATTATAATCCCATTGATGTTTTTCATTTTGGATTTTTAAAGAAAGATTTGGGCATAGGTAAGAAAGGTTTCGGGGTTTTAACAAAGCCTATGGATGGAAAACATTTTTTAGGAATATTGTTTAATTCTCAAATCTTCAATCATGTTTCACCAAAGGATAAACAACTTTTTACAGTTTTAGTTGGTGGTGAAAGGCAAAATGAATTATGTTCGATGGCTAAAAATGAATTAGAACAAATTGTTTTAAATGAAATAAAAGATTTACTCAACTGTAAGGATAATCCGGTATTTAAAAATCACTTCAAATGGAAGATGGGTATACCTCAATATGACATGAACCAAAGCAGGCTAATAAAATCGATTGAAGAATTTGAAAACTCCAATTTAAGCTTCCACGTTTTAGGAAATTTTTTTAGTGGTATTTCTGTAAGTGATTGTGTGAAAAATGCTAAAAATAAAATTGATATCATGACAATGGTTTAGTTGAAAATCATTCAACTTTTTAAACAAAATTGAAATAGTTATCAACAACAAAGAATTAGCTTTAATTTTATTCGATTTTATTAATAAAATTGCCGTTTTTTAACTTAAAATTGTTTTAGTGACTGAGGAACGCAAAATTAATAGCGCATTAATATCTGTTTTTTCTAAAGATGGTCTTGAGGATATTGTTCGCGAGCTAAATAAAAATAACGTAACTATATATTCGACTGGTGGAACTCAAAAATACATTGAAAGTCTAGGTATTAGTGTTGTACAAGTTGAAGATTTAACAAGTTACCCATCAATTCTTGGAGGGAGAGTAAAAACTCTTCATCCAAAAGTATTCGGAGGAATTTTGAGTCGAAGAGGAGATAAGGAAGATACGAACCAAATGCGTGAATTCGATATTCCAGAGATAGATTTAGTAATTGTTGATCTTTATCCTTTTCAGGATACAGTAAGGTCTGGATCGGCACACGATGATATTATTGAAAAGATAGATATTGGTGGTATTTCATTAATTAGAGCAGCTGCCAAAAACTACGCTGATGTTTTAATTGTTTCCAATAAAAGTCAGTATCAAAATTTTTTAACGAATCTTATAGACAAAGGACCAATATCATCTCTCACCCAAAGAAAAGATCATGCATTAAAAGCATTTTCGTTAACAAGTAATTACGATTCTGAAATCACAGAGTATTTTAGCAAAATCCTGAGTAAATCTAGTTTAAAAGAATTAAGATATGGGGAAAACCCCCATCAAAAAGGCTGGTTTTTGGGAGATATGAGTGAAGTTTTCGAACAATTAAATGGTAAGCAAATCTCATACAATAACCTACTTGATATTGACGCTGCTGTTATGTTAATGGAAGATTTTAAAAATGAATTGCCAACATTTGCTATCTTGAAGCACAACAATGCATGTGGATTCTCATCACGTTCCACAATTTGTGAGGCTTATTCAGCAGCTCTTGCGGGTGATCCGATTTCGGCTTTTGGTGGTATTTTAATTTCCAATAAAACAATTGATCTAAAAACAGCTTCACAGATTAACGAATTATTTTGTGAAGTCGTTATAGCTCCAGATTATGAAGATGAATCATTAAGACTATTGAAAAGTAAGAAGAATAGAATAATTTTAAAACAAAAAAATCATTCTTTTCCATATGATATAACTAGATCTTGTTTAAATGGAAAATTAGTACAAGAAAGAGATTCTAAAGTTGAAGATATTAATGATTTTGAACTTAAAACCAAAACATCACCCACAGAAAGCCAAAAATCCGATTTAATTTTTGCTAACAAGTTAGCTAAACATACAAAATCTAACACAATCGTTTTAGCCAAGGATAAACAGTTATTGGCAAGTGGTACAGGCCAAACTTCGAGAGTAGATGCATTAAATCAAGCAATAAACAAGGCAAAATCATTTGGTTTTGATCTAAATAATGCAGTAATGGCGTCAGATGCATTTTTCCCTTTTCCAGATTGTGTTGAAATTGCTAGCAAGGAGGGAATTAATGCAGTAATACAGCCCGGAGGGTCTTTGAAGGATAATCTTTCTATAGATTATTGTAATGATAATAATATTAGTATGGTATTTACAGGAAATAGACATTTTAAACATTAATACATAAATATGGGATTATTCAATGTTTTCACACAAGAGATTGCAATTGATTTAGGAACAGCAAATACCCTAGTGATAAATAATGATAAAGTTGTTGTTGATGAACCTTCAATTGTTGCTATGGATAGAACAACAGGCAGGGTTATTGCAATTGGTAGAAAAGCTCAACAAATGCATGGTAAAACACATGAAAATATTAAGACAATTAGACCACTAAAAGACGGTGTAATTGCCGATTTTCAAGCTGCAGAACATATGATCAGAGGAATGATCAAGATGATGAAAGGGGGAAGTCGATTTATACAACCCTCAATGAGGATGGTAATTTGTATACCTTCAGGAATCACAGAAGTTGAAAAAAGAGCAGTTCAAGATTCAGCTGAGCATGCTGGAGGAAAAGAAGTTTATTTAATTCATGAACCAATGGCTGCTGCAATTGGTATTGGTGTAGATGTTGAAGAACCGATGGGTAATATGATTATTGACATCGGTGGTGGAACTTCTGAAATCGCTGTAATTGCTCTTGGTGGTATTGTCTGTGATAAATCAATTAGAGTTGCTGGTGATGATTTCAC
>CEUH01040468.1_pt1 | contig 14660 bp, 15 predicted proteins | sample 356461 | NCBI WGS metagenome assembly CEUH01 (sample SAMEA2623275, study PRJEB7988) | marine metagenome | isolation source: saline water (ENVO:00002010), including
TGAAGAAATTAATTTATCGAGTGGACTTTGTATTTTTTTTTCCATGAGTTAATTATATCTCATGATTAATTCAAAATTAAGATTCTTGTTATGAAAATTTGAAAATTTATAAAAAATCATGCTTTATAAGAGATTGTTTGCAATGCATTTTCACCTGCAGTAAAATTTCGCGCCTTAGATTAAAAATTAAGTTATTCGTATGTGTGATCAAATTCCTCATAATACTAATGACTAAGATACACGGATTATAATAATGAAAACATTCTCTGCAAAACATGATGATGTTCACCGGAAGTGGTTCCTGGTAGACGCGACTGGCATAACACTTGGTCGCCTTGCATCAAATATTGCATCAAAGCTTAAAGGAAAGCACAAAGTCGAATACACTCCTCATGTCGATACAGGCGATTATGTGGTTGTGATAAATGCAGAAAAAGTTAGAGTGACTGGTAATAAACTCAAAGATAAGAAATATCACAGATACACAGGGTACGTCGGTAATTTAAAGACCATGACACTTGAAAAGTTACTTAAGGAGCATCCCGAAAGAGTGATTCATTATGCTGTAAAGGGAATGTTACCCAGAAACCCTTTGGGTAGAAAAATGTTCTCTAAATTGAAAATATACTCTGGTCCTGAGCATAATCATTCAGCTCAACAACCGATACCACTAGAAATAAATGCATAAGGTAAAAACATGACTGATCAACAACACTATGGAACTGGTCGAAGAAAGACATCCACCGCAAGAGTTTTCATTAAACCGGGATCAGGAAATATATCTGTGAACAATAAACCTTTGGATAAATTTTTTGGAAGAAAAACTGCCCAGATGATTGTAAAGCAACCTCTAGAGTTGACCTCCCTTAATAAAAAATTTGATGTTAATGCTACAGTCAAGGGTGGAGGCATAACTGGCCAAGCAGGAGCAATACGTCATGGTTTGACTCGCGCTATAATGAGTTATGATGAATCTCTCAGATCTTTACTAAGAAAGGCTGGCTTTGTTACAAGAGATGCAAGAGAAGTAGAGCGAAAGAAAGTTGGTCTCAGGAAATCTAGAAGGGCGACACAGTTTTCTAAAAGATAGGATTTTTTATATCTTGATATGACAAAAATAATTAGAGCTGAAATTGAACACATTGATGAATTAGCTGAATTATTTAATTCATATCGAGTTTTTTACGAACAAGATTCCAATGTGGATCTCGCAAAAAATTTTATCAAGTCTAGAATGGAGAACAATGAATCCACAATTTTTGTATCACAAAATTCAAATGACGAGTTAATAGGTTTCGTTCAATTATACTCATCTTTTTGTTCTGTCTATTTATGCCCAATTCTTATTCTGTATGATCTTTTCGTCAAGAGAGAAGTCAGAGGAAATGGACATGGTCGAGCTCTTATGAATAAAGCAACAGAGTTTGCTAAATCTGAAGGATACGATCGACTGGAGCTATCAACTGCAACTGATAATTTTATTGGGCAGTCACTGTATGAGTCATTAGGATATGAGAGAGATAATGATTTCTATCATTATTCACTAGAGGTTGATAACGAAGATTGAGTATTGGTCTTCTTCTCAGGCTACATTTAAATCATTGAGGGTAAATTTCTTCTACCCCCTGTTCATCAGCAATAAGCAGAACATCTGCTCTCCTGCGTGCAAATATTCCCACTGTTACCACTCCAGGAATCTGATTAAGCTTATTTTCTAAACTAATCGGATCTATAATATCTAAATTGTATATATCGATTATTTCATTTCCATTATCTGTTTTAAAGTTCTCTCTGAAGACTGGTTTGCCCTGATATTTTATTATTTCTCTTGATACGAAGGACCTTGCCATGGGTATGACTTCTATTGGGAGAGGAAAATTACCTAATCTCTTAACAAGTTTTGTTTCATCCACAATACATATAAATTTACTTGAATTTTCTGCTAAGATTTTTTCACGTGTTAGAGCGCCACCGCCACCCTTAATAAGATGGAGATTCCCGGTAGCTTCGTCAGCACCGTCAATATAAAGATCAAGCATACCAAGTTGATTCAATGGTTGAACCTCGAACCCATTTTTTTTAAGTAAATTCTCTGTCTGAACTGAACTTGAGGCAACAGCTGTAATTTTATTTTTTATCTCTGGTAGCAAGTCAATAAGAAAATTGACTGTAGAGCCTGTTCCCATTCCCAGTAAACAATCATTATGGATGAACTGTTTCGCAGCTTTTGCGACATTAAGTTTTTTTTCATTTTGGTCCATCATGATTAATCTATAGTTTTTAATATTTTCTGTCTAGAATAAAATTCCAGACTCACTGATTACGCATGTTAACCCTACGTCCCATTTTTCAGTTCGAATTTCTTCTGTTTTTTGGCAATCGAAACCGAGGCCAATCAAGATTGGTTCTTTATTTTGCATATTGCACTCATAAGTATTTAACTTTTCGAATTTTCTGTCATAGTAGCCACCACCCATTCCTACACGGTTTTTTCTAGCATCAAAGGCGACCAAAGGGACAACCACTAAATCAAGGTTTGATTCAATTGAGATATTTTTTGTTTCAGGTTCTTTTATGCCAAATTTATTTCTACGAAAATGAGTCTTTTTGCTCGTTTTTACAAAATTCATTTCTGAGTTTGGTTTTATTTTTGGCAGGAACAGTTCTTTTTCATCCCTATAGATTGATGAAATTATTGATCCAGTTTGAACTTCATATCTTGTTGAAAGATAGCATCCAATCTTTGTTGAGTTTGTATAGTGTGATGTTTTAACGAGATATTCACAGATTTTTCTTGAAGCAGTGTTGATATATCTATCAGTCAATCTACTTCTTGCCAATTTTTTTTCAGTTCTGATTTTTTCTTTGCAGGATGCCATAAGCTTAAAAAGTGCTTCCCGTTCGTGCCGTTATACAACATCGCTCTCGAACCGGAGATTCAAGTGGGGTAAACCGAGATCACAACAGGCAGCCTAAAATTAGTTTTGCACACATGATCACAAAGTGAATAACCCCGAAGCGTATATTTAGGATCGAAGGTACCCGCTGCATATCGAACACAACAGGAAGCAAACAAATTATAATGCGTTATTAATTATAGTTCGAGTTGTTTGTTTCCACCGAGCGCGGAATCAAGTCTGTCTGCAAGAATTTTAAGACGATTTCCAAGTGAATTTTCTATTGCTTTATCTTTTGTTTCTGCTTTCAAAAGATCATGTGCCATGTTGAGTGCCGCCATCACTGCGATCCTATCGAGACCAACAACTTTTCCACTATCTCTTATTTCCCTCATTTTTTTATTGAGTGTTTCTGCAGAATCTAACAATGCATTTCTCTCGCTTGCAAGACATGAAATTTGATACTCTTTTTCAAGAATTTTTACACTAACATGTGCGTACATCTCGCTCATTGAATACTCTCCAGTTATTTACCTTGTTCCATAGATTTAAGGCGAACAATCATTGCTTCAACTCTAGCTCTGACTTCTTCATTCTTTTGAACCATCGTGGCTCGTTCCTTTGAGAGTGTCTCTTGCTTTTCTTTTAATGATTTGTTTTCTGACTGCAATTGATTGCATATCTTTACAAGATCATCAAGACGATCCTCAAGCCTTCTAAGATCACTCTCAAAATTAAGATTTATTTTATCTTCCATCACTCTAATATAAAGATGACTAGTAATTTAATCAATTAAGTTCGTTAAATTTTATATAATCTAGATAGCTAATAAGTGAATTAACAATGACTGTATTTGATATTAATTTTAAAAATCTAGAATTTAATCTTAAGCAGTGTGGCTCAGATTGGTTTGCATCACAATGCCATGGGCTTATTTGTGCCCGTCTTTCGGTTCTTGGTCCAATTTCATTAGAGTTGTGTTTGAGCCAAATATTTGAGCATTCAAAAAAACAATCACAAGAATTTAATCAATCGCAAAAAGAAATCAAAGATTTATTCAATGCTACTTGGGCTAAATTAGATGCAAGACAATCTGATTTTGATCTGCTACTACCTGTTGATGAAAGCTCTATTAAGGAACAAACAATCGCCTTGTCGCGATGGTGTGACGGTTTTCTTCACGGCATTGTCACCGGAAAAAATCCAAAAGAACTAAAAAGTCTTTTTTCTAGAGAACCAATCAATATCATCATCAAAGATTTGGTAGAGCTTACACGTGCAACTGTATCATCATCAGATGACGATAATGAAGAGTTAGGTTACCTCCTTGAAATCCGTGAATATTTGAGGACTTGTGCACAATTGGTATATGAAGAATTAACAGATTTTAGGGATAGCATTAACAAGATTAAGTCTAATTGAGTTTAAAGATACATAAATAAAATAACATTAAGCTATGAAGAGTGATTTCAAAAAAAGAAGAAAAATATTAATGGATAAAATAGGTGATGATTCTGTGCTAATCATTCCAAGCGCTCGACATTACAAAAGAACAAGAGATGTTGAATATCCTTACAGACAAGACAGCGATTTCTTCTATTTAACAGGGTTTGGAGAATCAGATTCGTTAATGATGTTGATTCCTGATAGAAAAAATGGTCAATTTATTCTTTTTTGCAAAGATAAGGATCCCTTAAAAGAAAGATGGGATGGTCCAATAGCCGGACCAATTGAAGCAAAAAAGGACTTCGATGCTGACCAATCATATGCCATCGACAAAATAGAAGAGCTTTTACCAAATTTGATAAAAGGGAAAAAATATATTTATGCCCCGTACGATAAGGATGAAAAATTTTTTCTAAGATTAAAGAAATGGATTCAGTCAAGTGATAGATTGTTAAAAATTAAAAATTCCAAAACGAAAATCTTAAACTCATCCGAAATCTTGCATGAAATACGCCTCATTAAGAGTGAATCAGAAATAAGGAAAATGAGAAAAGCAGCTAGGATTGCTGTCGATGCTCATAGAATAACTATGAGTAAGGTCAAGATATTCAGATACGAATATGAATTGGAAGCTGAAATTAAATATGAATTCGCTAAATCTAATTCAACAAGCTCATACATACCAATTGTTGGAAGCGGAAAGAATTCTTGCGTACTTCATTATAATTCCAATAACTCTGTCCTCAAAGATGGGGATTTAGTTCTAATAGATGCAGGGTGTGAAACAGAATTCTACGCCTCAGATATAACCAGGACTTATCCTGTAAATGGCAAATTTACTAGACAGCAAAAAGAGATATATAACATAGTACTTGATGCGCAAAAAGCAGCAATCAGCCAAGTCATAAGAGGTAATAAATTCTCTGATCCTCATGATGCAGCAGTTTTTAAAATAACTGAAGGTTTAACTAAAATTGGCCTCTTGAAAGGAAATATCTCTGACCTCATTAAGGAAAAGTTATATACAAGATTCTTCATGCATAGAACCAGCCATTGGATTGGTATGGACGTTCATGATGTAGGAGATTACATGATTGATAATGAATGGCGATCGCTAGAAAATGGTATGGTCCTCACTATTGAACCAGGAATTTATATTGATGATAGTGAAGACATTCCAGAGGAATACAGGAAAATTGGAGTTAGAATTGAGGACATGGTCCTCGTAAACAATATCTCTCCTGAAGTCATGACTTGTGGGCTTGCAAAAGAAATTAATGAGATTGAAGAAATTATTAGCAATGAGCTCAACTGAAATAAAAAAATATGATGTCGTAATCGCTGGAGGAGGGATGATTGGAATTGCTATGGCTCTATCCTTGTCATCTCTTGACCTCAAGATAGCCGTTGTGGAAAGAATAAAGCGCACCAGTAAAGAGCAACCGAGCTTTGATGATAGATCAACTGCGTTATCTAGGAGCAGTCAAAACATGTTTGAAGCAATGGGAATATGGGAAAAAATTAAAAAGGCATCAACACCTATCAATAAGATTCATGTTTCAGAAAAAGGGCATTTTGGTTTTTCCCATATTTGTTCAAAAGAACAAAAAGTAGAAGCTCTTGGGTATGTGATTATTAATCGTGTTCTTGGGGAGGTCATGAACAGCGAATTAGAGAATAAAGAAAATATAAAGATCTTTTGTCCATATGAGGTTGAATCATTTTCTGAGAGGCAGACTGAGTGTTATGTTAGTCTGAAATCACATGATAAACAAAAGAATAAAATAGAGATCACTTCTCAACTACTTATAGCTGCGAGTGGAGCTAATTCGGGCCTGCATCAATTATTAGGTATTAATTCAAATGTTATTAATTATCAGCAAGATGCGATCATAGGAAATGTTATGACCGATATCCCAATTGAGAACAGAGCATTTGAGAGATTTTATTCTGATGGGTCAGTTGCTTTTCTGCCACTTGCGAACAACAGATCGGCTTTTATCTGGGTGCTGCCGAACAAAAACTCTGAACAAATGATGATTACCTCTGATGATGATTTTTTAGGATTGCTTCAAAAAGAATTTGGTATGAGACTCGGGAAATTTAGTGATCTAGGTAACCGTGTTAAATATTCTCTGAAGTTGACAAAAGCTCTTAGACTTCATACAAAGAGAGCAGTGCTGGTTGGAAATGCTGCTAATAGTTTGCATCCGATTGCAGCACAGGGCTTCAATCTTGGTCTTCGTGATGTTGCCGCTTTAAGTGATTGTATATATGAAGGAACAATCAATGAAGAATTTGGGAACAACATTGGAAAATTACTGAGTAAATATTCAGCTTGGAGAAATCCAGATCATGAAAAACTAACCTATTTTACCGATGGTTTAGTGAGACTATTTGATAGTAAAAGTCACTCAATGAGTATCCTAAGACGAGCTGGTATGGTTGGATTTGATATTATACCGGGATTCAGGAGATTGTTTGTCAGGCATACCATGGGCCTGGCTGGAAAACTCCCTAGACTTTCCAGGGGAATCCCATACAAATGAAAAAGCAAAATACTATCGTGATAGTTGGTGCAGGCATTGTTGGCATGCTTGCTGCAATTCTTCTGCGAAAATCAAAAATGCCTGATGAGACTCAAATTATCATTATTGAAAAAAGTGATATGAATTTTGCTGTTGATCATAAAGAAATAGATATCAGAGTTTCTGCCGTTTCCTCTGGCTCGATTGAAATTTTAAAGAAGATAGATCTGTTGAGTAGCCTTGATGAAGATAGGCTTTTTAGATTTGAAAATATGAGAGTTTGGGATGGAAGTGAACCTATTAATTGTCACTCAACAATTAATTTTTGTGCGGATGAGTTCGGTAGTCGTGAACTCGGATTCATTATAGAGAATTCTCATATTCAATCTAAATTATATGAGATGGCAAAAAAATTGAATATCATTTTCTATCAGAATTGCACAATTGAACGTCTCAATGACGATTCTATAAAAAATCAAATAATATTAACTCTCAACAACAACAAGACTATTGAAACTGATCTTTTGATCGGTGCTGATGGAACGAATTCGAAAATAAGGTCACTAAAAAACATTAAAATGAAAAAATACCATTATTATCAATCAGCTCTGGTTGTCCATGTACAATCTGAGAGTGATCACGAGGGGATTGCTTACCAGAGATTTTTGAAAGAGGGACCGATCGCGCTCCTTCCTCTCGGAGAGAAACAAGTTTCAATTGTTTGGTCGACAACACCCACGATTGCCTCCGAGGCAAAAAATTTGAATGATGATGAACTTAGTCAATTATTATCTGAAAAGAGTGATTTTGCTCTTGGCAATCTTAAAATTATAAGCGGAAGTGCTGTTTTTCCTATCAGATACCAACATGCTAAGCGCTATGTTACAAATCAATTCGCGTTAATCGGTGATGCAGCACATTCTATACATCCGCTTGCTGGTCAAGGTTTAAACTTGGGAATTGCAGATGCTTATGATCTATGTAAAGTTGTAGAGGAATCCTTTGAAAAAGGACAATACATTGGTGACTTTACTTCATTGAGACCTTATGAAAGAAAACGAAGAGCAGCGAACAGTCTTATGTTAGATTTTGTTGATTTCATTAATCGGTTATTCTCAGTAAATTATGAAAGTTTGACTACAGTCAGAAAGTATGGAATGAGATTTTTTAACAGGACCACTCTGCTAAAAAATAAGGCAATAAAAATTGCCCTTAATATGTAACATTACAATTTGTCATCATCAAAAAAGGATTAAATTAATGAAAAAAATAATTTGCATTTTTTTGTTTGTGATTCAATTTATCTCAATTGAAATACATGCGCATCATTCATTTACAGCAGAATTTTCAGCAGAGAGAGTGATAGAGCTGAGTGGAGTGATACAAGAAGTATGGTTCAAAAATCCTCATGTACGTTACTTACTTCAAGTTGAAGACGAGGATGACAAAAATGTTACATGGGATCTCAGAGGTTCACCAGTGGTTTGGTTGGCAAGAAAAGGATGGACAAAAGATAGAATAAAAAAAGGAGATGAGATAACTGTCTCTGGGTATCCAGGTCACGATGGTAAAAAAATGCTTTCGATAATTGAGGTTAAATTATCAGATGGATCTACACTCATCGATAAGGCGCCAAGCAGATGAACTGGATATTTAAAAACAAATTAAGTCTCATTCCAATTTTACTTTTGATATACACAAATTGTATGCCTTCAGAGATTGATGGTATTTGGAGAATTTCTCTGCAAGATTCTAACAGAACACTGATTGGAGATCTTGAAATAGAAACAACAGAGTCAGGATTAATAGGTTATTTAGAGGGTGGTCCTATTGACATAAAAATTGATGGTGAAAATTCTATTGAGATAATCGCTGATAGTAGAGATGTCAGAGGATTTATTTTCAATAGACGGATGACTGGGACTTTTGAAGAAAATTTTATGTCAGGCACTTATCAACAGGAAGGAGCGGCTGCACAAAGAGAAGAACCAGGTCCATGGAGTGCCGTTCGATATGAAAACAAGGTAGTGGAAAGTATGATTGCGGAACATCCTGATATAACTGGAACATGGGCAGCAACACAAGAACTGGATTTTAGAAAATATACAATGTCATTGACAGATAAGGGTGAAAATTGGCTTGAAACCTATATGCCTTATTACGATCAGCCAGATGTGAGATGCACATCTATTGGGCTTCCGGCATTGATAACGTATTCATTCCCTTTCGAAATAATTGAGAGTGAGGGACGTTTAACAATGTTATATGAATATCAATCAAAGGTAAGAAGAATTTGGATGGAAAAAGATGAGCCAAGTGAGTTCATGCCTCCTTCACGTATGGGTTTTTCTGTAGGAAAATGGGAGGGTTCCACGCTCGTAATTAAGACAAATCTTCTGGAAAAGACAATAAGGGATTTTCGAGGAGAATTGGTCTCTGAAAATGCCACAATCGAAGAGAGATACTTCTTGAGTGATGACGGACAAAACTTGAATGCAATAATCATATTGCATGATGCTGAAAACTATAAAAAAGCTCCAATTAGAAGAAGGCAGTGGGTTAGAAATAAGGCAACCGAAATTTTCCCCTATTCCTGTGATCCGGATTCATTTTATATACCCATGTATCAGGAGAATAAGATGCAGATGTATATTGATAGATCAGAGCTTCGATTCTAGGGTTAAGAATGCATTCATCAAAATTATTGATAATTCTCTTCTCTCTCTTTTGTCTCGGTAATTTAAGAGCTGACGATGAAACATGGTCAAAAACAATTGAAAATGTATCTTCTTCCATTGTAAGCATTAAGATAGATAGTCCGAGAGCGTTCGATACAGAGTGGAAGTCATCTTCACAAGCAACAGGATTCATTGTAGATGCTGAGAATGGAATCATTCTGACAAATCGTCACGTTGTTAATCCAGGACCTGTCCATGCAGAAGCATTGTTTTTAAATAATGAAGAAGTAGAGCTGTTACCACTTTATCGCGATCCAGTTCATGATTTTGGTTTCTTTGGTTATGATCCAGAAAAATTAGAGCACATAAATCCATCAGCTCTCTCACTAATTTCATCAGGTGCCGAAGTGGGACAGGAAATAAGAGTTATAGGAAATGACGCAGGAGAAAAGTTATCCATCCTTACTGGAATCATTGCAAGGTTGGATCGTTCTGCACCAAACTACGGAAGAGGAAACTATAATGATTTCAATACATTTTATATGCAAGCAGCCTCAGGTACTTCAGGTGGCTCATCGGGTTCACCAGTAATTAATATTAAGGGTGAGGTTGTAGCTCTTAATGCAGGAGGAAACAATTCAGCTGCCAGCAGCTACTTTTTGCCCCTAAATCGAGTTATAAGAGCCCTTGAATTAATCTCGCAAAAAAAGCCAATCACAAGGGGTACTATTCTTACAGAGTTTGAATTTTTACCAATTGACAAGCTAAAAAGACTTGGTATGTCTCGAGCAAGTGAATCTTTATTACTAGACAATGAAGATAAAGATAATGGCTTGTTAGTTGCAAAGAGAATTATTAAAGATTCTCCTGTGTATAACTACCTTAAATCAGGAGATATCTTAACTAAAATCAATGGTAATCAAATCTCTGACTATATTGATTTGGCTGATCAATTAGATGGCAATGTGGATCAAGCAGTTTCAATTGAAATAGAGAGAAGTGGAAAGAAAATTAGCTTTTCTGTTATGGTAACTGACTTATTCGATGTTACACCCGAATCTTATCTTACATTCGGTGGTGCCATCATTAATAACCTCTCATATCAGCAAGCTCGACATTACAACCGAAAATTAGAGGGAGTCTATATTGCCGACCCAGGATACATATTCTCTAGGTCAGGAATACCAACAGGTTCAGTGATAATTGAAGCCGATGGAATTGCGATAAGAAACCTAGATGATCTTGAGCTTTTGATATCATCTTTATCTGATGGTAAACAAATGAATGTTCGTTATGTTCGTTATTCTGATCCCATAAATGAGGTCTTAAGATCTATTGAAGTTGATCATAAATGGTTTATGAGTGAACGTTGTTCATTAAATAAAGAAGATGGCTTTTGGCCTTGCAGAAAAATTGAAGAGATAAAAGTTTCCGAGAATACAAAAAAACAATCTACGAAGTTAATTGATTATCTTGATACTAGAAAGAACAAGATTAGCGCATCGTTAGTTCATGTGAATTTTGATTTACCCTATCCCTTAGCTGGGATAATGGAGAAGCATTATTATGGAACAGGAGTAGTTGTCGATAATGAAAAAGGCCTTGTTATCGTTGATAGGAATACTGTACCTATTTCAATGGGTGATGTTAAATTAACCTTTGCTGGGTCTCTCCAAATACCAGCAAGGGTTGAGTATATTCATCCTATTCATAATATCGTACTTTTAAGTTACGATGTTGATTTAATCGGAAATACACCAGTCAAGAGCGCAGAATTCAATGTTGAGAAGATTGATGAAGGAGACGAAATATGGTTGTTTGGCTTAAAAAGTGATCATCAGCTTTATACGCAGAAAACAAATATTGCATCAATCGATCCTCTAATGCTCCCCCCATCACTCAGTTTTCGTGACACGAATATTGAGGTAATTAATTTAACAAATGCACCGGATGAAATCGTTGGTGTTCTATCCGATGATGATGGGCGTATAAGGGCAATGTGGACAAGTTTCTCATACCGATCAAGAGGGGAATCCTATCAAATGAATAGAGGTATCAATGCTGAATTGATTTCTGATTTCATTGATTCTTTTGAAAAAGAAAAATCGCTTCGCTCATTGGAGCTCGAGTTAAATTATATTCCGCTATTTGCTGCTAGAAAATTAGGTTTGAATGATGACTGGATTTCCAGATTTGAATCACAAAAAGAAACTAAACAAAGAATGCTGGTTGTAAAAAATGTTATTGCTGGTTCACCTATGACCAATGAAATCAAATCAGGAGATATAATCCTAACCATCAATGGGAGTATTATTGGATCATACAGGGACTATGAGGTGGCGATTCAGCAAAAAAATCCTAGACTTGAGATTTGGCGTGATAAAGAGAGGATTGAAGTCTCCGCGTCAACTTCAGAGCTTAATGGCAATAGTATTGATGAAGCTATATTCTGGGCTGGTGCTCACATACATAAACCTCACCGAGCGCTCAATCAAAGAGGAATTGAATCTAAGGGAGTTTATGTGGCTTTCAATAATTATGGATCACCCGCTACACGATATGGATTAAGTGCGGGACTGAGTATCATTGAGGTGGATGATACTCCAATCCTGAATCTTGCTGATTTTAAAGAGAGCATTCGTTCCAAGAAGTTCAATGATACGATCAAGCTAGCCACTCTCTCTTGGAATGGAAGTAAGAATGTTATTACAATGAAATTAAACAATAGATATTGGCCAGCATACGAAATAAAAAAGAATGGATATGAATGGAATAGGTCAGTTATTGAATGATTTGTCAAGATTATGAATAAGAGAACCCTAATAAAAGCATCAGTGGCGTTAACTGCCAACTCTATTTTTCCAATAAAAGAGCTCTTTGCCAAAGAGCAAAATAAAAATAATTCTAAGGCGGATGATATGACTACACATGCAGTTCCCATTGGATCTGAAGAAAGAAAGAAAAGAGTGAGAAAAGCTCAAAAAATAATGAAAAAAAATAATATTGATGCATTGCTTATGGAAGCTGGGTCAGCGTTAATATATTTTACCGGAGTTAAGTGGAGAAGATCTGAGAGGTTTACTGGAGTTGTTATTCCAAGAGAGGGTGATCTAATATTCGTTACTCCCTATTTTGAAGAGCCTACGATCAGAGAGAAAATGGCTTTTGATGTGGAAGTCAGAACCTGGCACGAGCATGAAGACCCGTTCAAAATGGTCGCAGATATCCTCATGGATAAATCGATAAATAATGGAAAATTAGCTATTGAAGAAACAACACGACATTTCATTGTTGATGGCATCGATAAAGTCTCAAATAAATATGAATTGATATCGGGAAATGACATTACTCGAGGCTGCAGAATGTACAAATCAGATGCAGAATTAAATCTCATGCAGATTGCAAACAATATCACTATGAATGCTTACAGATATGTCTATCAAAATATCGAACTGGGTATGAGTCCACAAGAGATCTCTTTCATGATGAGCGAAAAAACAAGAGAATTTGGTGGTACTCCAAAATTCTCATCTGTCCTCCTAAATGAAGCGAGTGCTTATCCTCATGGAACCAGACAGCCCCAGCGATTAAAAAAGGGTGGAATCATCCTCATGGATTCGGGATGTTCTGTTCACGATTATCAGTCTGATATATCAAGAACGTGGACATTTGGATCTCCGACAAAAAAACAACGCCAGGTTTGGAACACCGCTAAACGAGGGCAAGAGCTTGCTCTTGAGACTGCACAAATTGGAGTACCTGCAGGAAATGTTGATGATGCAGTAAGAAAATTCTATGAAACACAGGGATATGGCCCAGATTACAAAACGCCTGGTTTATCTCATCGATTAGGGCACGGAATAGGCATTGACGGTCACGAACCTATTAATTTCGTCAGAGGCGAAAAAACACCTCTTGCGAAAGGCATGTGTTTTTCTAATGAACCGGGAATATATATTTTTGGTGAGTTTGGAGTGAGATTGGAGGATTGTTTGTATTTGACTGATGATGGGCCGAGGTTATTTACTGATTTTTCTGAGTCAATAGACAATCCGTTTGGTTGAATCTAGCTGGATTCGGTTATTTTTTTTATAAGATCTTCGAATTTTTCAATAGGTTCAGTGCAACTGTGACCCTTGCATATGTAAGCCGTAGGTTTGCCCTTATTTGATCTTTTTGTCGCGAGTGACTCGGGTAAATCCTTTTCATTATTCGGTATTGAAAAGACCATTCTTTTTGGAGAGAAAATCTTATTTGTTGATTTTACCCATTCAGAAATTTTATTTTTTTCACCAACTATAATTATGGATTCAGGTGGATCTAAATTTTCTTCCAATGCATTCAAAAGATTAAGATGACCATGTGGCGATTCTTTTAGTAAACTAAATCCACTCTCCAATGTTTTTTTGCTCACGGCAAGATATCTCTTCTCACTGATAAGAAAACCGAGTCGTTGAAGTGTGAAACAGGCGATTCCATTTCCTGAGGGCATTGCATCATCTGACATAGGTTTAGACCTAAAGATAAGTTTTTCATGATTATTTCCGGTAAAGAAAAAACCTCCCTTTTCCTCATCAAAGAAATTATCAATCAGATTATCAGCCAGCTTTATTGCGAAATGTAGAAGTTTTGTATTCCATTCAGATTGAAGGAACTCAAGTATTGCATCCAAAAGAAATGCATGATCATCTAAATAGGCGGGATACTTACTAATTTTATCAATGTAACAAGCCATCAATGTGTTTTTATCAAACTGATTCTTCTCTATGAATTCAAGAGATTCTCTCGCTAATTGAATGTAATCATTTCTTTCCAATACCCTGCCTGAAATAGCAAGACCCTTAATTACCAGCGCATTCCATGAAACAAGTTGTTTTTTATCAAGTGAGGGAGGTATTCTCAGCTTTCTCTCTTTAATTAGGATTTGGTTGCATTTTTTTACTTTATCTTCTAGCTTTTCTTTTTCATATTGAGAATCTTTTACGATACTCTCGATATCGTTACTGATCGTCAAATGCCACCTATTCTCAAAATTTGCTTCTTTATCAAGTCCGTAGTATTTTTCGATGACATTGAAATCTTCTGAATGAATTATTTTTTTTATTTCGTCC
>CEUH01016525.1_pt1 | contig 14567 bp, 13 predicted proteins | sample 356461 | NCBI WGS metagenome assembly CEUH01 (sample SAMEA2623275, study PRJEB7988) | marine metagenome | isolation source: saline water (ENVO:00002010), including
GGCAACAAAGGTTTTAAAAATATTTTTGCACTACTTAATAATGCCTGCAATTACCACTCAAAACAATTAATAAATAGTTTATGATTGGAAATTTATACCTAATTCCTACAACACTTGGAGATGTTCCTCCACTAGAGGTATTATCAATTTCAGTAAAAATATTAATTGAAGAAATTGATATCTACATTGTGGAAAGTGAAAAATCAGCAAGAAGATTCATTAAGTCAATTTGCCCTAGTAAATCACAATCATCCTTAGAACTGTTCACACTAAACAAATTTACCAACAGTTCTGATTTTCCAAAATACCTACAACCATGTTTTGAGGGTTCATCAGTTGGTTTATTATCTGATGCTGGGTGTCCAGCAATAGCAGACCCAGGATCTGAAATAGTTAAATTAGCACATGAAATAAATATAAAAACAATTCCAATTGCGGGACCATCGTCAATATTACTTGCGATGATGAGTTCTGGAATGAATGGTCAAAATTTCGCATTTAATGGTTATTTACCAATCGAAAAAAATAAAAGAAAATCTCGATTAAAATATCTCGAAAAAAAATCAAAAGATGAGAAACAAGCTCAAATATTTATTGAAACCCCATACAGAAATGATTCTGTTTTAAAAGATTTATGTCAATTCCTAAAACCCACCACTAAAGTTTGTGTAGCTTGCGATATAAGCTTATCTAACGAGTACATAACAACAAAAACAGTAAAAGATTGGAAATACAATAAAATTAGATTTAATAAACGACCAACAATATTTATAATTGAGGCAATTCAATAAAAGCTTATTACTGGTCTTCTCAAAGCTATAATATTCGATAAGTCATATTTAGAGAAATTATTTAGATATGACTCAACAGTGGTTCCAAAAGCATCTTGAAAATTAAAAGCTCCGTGACTTCTAAGATATTTTTTTATACTGCCAGGTCCAGCTAAATGTGCAGCTGCTAATATACCAGACTCAGTTATAAGAATACCGTTAATTTTTTTTCCTGAAAATCTTAATATATCTCTTCTTAAAACCCATTTGTTTCTCTTTAAATTAGCTAAAAAAACTTTCTCTTGAAGCTTAGGGCTTGATAGGAAATAATCAGTATCATTAATCCCCAGAAGAGATAAAGTAGATAAGCCAAATTGGTATTTCCCTAAATAACCTAATTTATTAATAACACTATAATTTCCACATGATTCCTTAAAAGCTAAAGCTTCTTTAAATCCTACAAACGATTTATCAAGGAGAATATAATTTACATACTCAAACTTATTTGAACCAGATAACCCTAATAAGTCAGGGTTATCATAATCAACAAAATCATTAAAAAAATTATTTCTATAATTTAAATCCTCTGTGTAGGATGAAAAGGAAAATAATAAGCAAAATAATATTATCGCTAAAAAAGAATTTTTAAAAAATTTTAAAATCATTTAATTAATTTTGGTGCTTTTGTAAAAATCGATGCAAATATACAAAAAAAATGCAAGTGCCTATTAATCAGAGATTTAGCTTATTTTTTTATTCCTTTTTTATTTAGATAATTTTGATAGTAGACTGCATTTATATTATGATCTTTAAGTGATCTTGCAAAATTATGAAATCCTGGTTTTTCTGGGTTAGCTGCAAAATAAAAATATGAGTGTTTTTCATAATTTAATACTGCATCAATTGAACTTAAATCTGGCATAGCTATTAAACCTGGAGGAAGCCCTTTATTTAAATAAGTGTTATATGGGGACTTAATTTTTTTGTGAATATTCAAAACACGTTTAATTGTTACTCCTTCGTAATCGTTAGATTTATAAGCTGCATATTTTAAAGTTGGATCCGCCTGTAAAGCCCAATTATTTTTTAACCGGTTGATATAAACACCTGCAATCTTTGGTTGTTCACTAATTTTTTTTGACTCCTCTTGAACTATTGCTGCTAAAATTGAAACTTCGACTGGGGTCATTCCAATTTTGAAAGCCTTTTCCCTTCTCTCAAAATTCCAAAACTTATTATATGCTTTGTACAATTTAGATCTAAATCGTTTAGCTGATGTATTCCAAAAAAATTCATAACTGTTAGGTAAATACATTGCTAAAATATTTTCTTTTGTAAAATCATTGGAAGTTAAAAACATAGAATCAGTAAACACTTTAATTAAACTTAGGCTGTCAGCTTCAATTTGACTTGAAACTCTACTTGCTAATTGTTCAATCGAGTGCTGATTATTAAAAGATATTGTGATTGGAGTATTCTTACTTCTGATAGTATTAATAATATCATTATTTGTCATACCTTTTTCAATAACATACCGTCCAGCTTTTACATTATAAATATATTTTTTTTGTCTAGCAAGAATATCGAAAGTCTCAATATTCTTCAACATAGGTATTAAATCTTCCCTTACTTGTTCATATTTTGAGTTTGTCCTTATGTACAAATAAGCTTGACTAGAGCTAAAAGCAGTATTTGAAACCAGCATAACATTATACACGAAATAAGAAAAATATCCCAGTCCTACCAAACCCATCATTACAATAACTAAAAACAATTTTCGTAAACTCATGGTAATTAACTTAATTGATTTTTATTAATTACTCCTTGAAAAATTAATTCGCAGGGGCCGCTAAGCCATACATCACTATAATTAGATCTGTTTTTAGAAAAATTAACTTTAAGTACCCCCCCTCTTGTTTCAATTATTAAGTTATTAGAAAATGTCTTCTCACATGCATGCATTGCAATAGCTACAGCTGTGGCTCCTGTACCACATGATAATGTCTCTGCTTCAACACCACGTTCATATGTTCGAACAGAAAAGCGGTTTTCATCAAAAATTTCAACAAAATTTACATTGACACCATCTTTTTTAAAAATATCGTTATTGCGAATAAATCCACCTTCTTTTTGAACATCAATTTTAGAAATATGTGATCTTAAACTAACATAATGAGGCGATCCTGTATCTAGAAAATAACCATTTTCAATTTTTTTAATTACACTAACATCATTCATCTTTAGTTTAACTAGATTATTATTTATTTTTGCTTTATGTGATCCATCTATTGCCAAAAAGATAGTAGTATCACCTATAATATTTAATTTTTTTGCAAAAGAAACAATACACCTTCCCCCATTTCCACACATAGTACTTTGATTCCCATCAGAATTAAAGTAAACCATTCGAAAATCAAAGTCATTATCTAATTCAAGAAGTATTAAACCATCAGCTCCAATTCCTAGTCTTCTATTACAAAGCTTAGCTACTAGTTTGGTATCATTTTTGTCAAATACTTTTAAACGATTATCAATAATTATGAAATCATTTCCGGTAGCTTGATATTTATAAAAATTAAATGACATGTTTTACAAATATATAAATATTTAAGTCTATGAATTATTATAAAATATTTGTTAATTTTAAATTTATTGCTCAATAAAAATATATTTTTGAAGTTATAAATTTGAACCTAAAAAATTAGAAAATGAAAAAAATTATTTCACTAATAATAATATCAGCTTTTAGTGCTTCAATTACATTAATTGCATACACACAATTAATAAACCCAGAACTAAGCAAAAAAAGTAACATAGCATTAGAAAAAAATGGTACTATTCCTGTAAGTTATATTACTAACCCAAGTGGAGGATCTAATATTGACTTCACTATTGCTGCTGAAAAAACTCTAAATGCTGTAGTGCATGTAAAAAATACAACAGTAAGTAAAGGGTACACAAGTTTTGAAGATTTATTCTTAGGTCGTCCTCAAAATAGATTTCAAATTGGTACAGGATCTGGGGTAATTATTTCACCAGATGGTTACATAATTACAAACAATCATGTGATAGAAGGAGCTGAATCTATTGAAATAACCACTAATAATAATAAGAACTATACTGCCGAAATTATTGGCTCAGATCCAACAACAGATATCGCTCTACTTAAAGTTGATACTGATGAAAAATTAAACTACACAACGTTTGGCGATAGCAATACAACTAAAATTGGAGAATGGGTCCTAGCGGTTGGAAACCCGTTTAATTTAACTTCAACTGTGACTGCTGGAATAATTAGTGCCAAGTCAAGAGATTTATCCGGAAAAAATATTCAATCATTTATCCAAACTGATGCAGCTGTTAATCCAGGAAATTCTGGAGGTGCTCTGGTAAACGTTTATGGCGACCTAATAGGTATTAATACTGCAATTTCCTCTCAAACAGGTTCATATATTGGCTATTCCTTTGCTGTTCCTAGTAATATTGCTAGAAAAGTTGTTGAGGATATAATGGAATTTGGAAATGTTCAAAATGGAATTTTAGGGGTTATAGGCACAGAACTTAATAGTAAGTTATCAGAAGAATATGGTACTAATGAAACTGAAGGATTTTATATTAGTGAAGTCCAAGAAAATAGTGGAGCAAAGACTTCAGGAATAAAAAAAGGTGACATAATAAAAAGTATTGATGGTATAAAAATTACAAAATTTTCTGACTTAAAGGGGTTTTTAAATACCAAAAGTCCAAATGATATTGTAGAAGTTAATATTTTAAGAGACGATGAGATAAAAAATATTAGAGTAAAGCTTGAAAAACTGACAACAATATATATACCAATAATTGGTACTTTGAAAGAGATCAATAATGAAGAATTAAAAAATAAAGGGAATGATTATGGCCTAGAAATACAAGAACTTTCAGATTATTATAAACAGGAGTGGATATCAGATGGTGTTGATAAGGGTAGTTTAGTTATTGCAATTAATGACATAAAAGTCAACACAGTTTTAGATGCTAAAAGAGCACTCAGTAAGAACTCTGAAAAGGTTAGTCGCATTTCAATTATTAAAAATAACGGTGAAAAAATGGTGTACCGTTTTCGATGAAAAATTTTTAAAAAAAAGAATAAAAATCATTCAAATTTAATTGAATGATTTTTTTTTAAAATTATTTACGAAAACGTTATAGTTGTTTTACATTTGCAGCATAATTTAAAAAAATATATGTCAATGTTTGAGTCTTATGAAAATGAAATTTTATTTCAAACCAATTACAGAAAAGCAGCTGTGGAGTTAATAAAAACCCTCAATGATCTTTGGTATGATCAGGCGATTGAATTAGTCATTTTTAGAAATGTCTTGATTGACAAAACTGCTGACCAAATATTAAAGTTACACAAGTATTCTAGTAAATTTGTCAATAAACCAATCTCAATTTTCGATACCTTAGAAGTTGCTAAGTCTATAAAAAAACTTAGCTTATCACCATCTAAAATTGACATTGGAAAACTTTCATTTGAATTTCATAAAAAAGACCCTGATCGTGATGATATTTTTAGTTTTATTTTACAAAAATTAAAAGGACATCAAAAACAACAAAGTATAATACCTAAAGATGTAGTTTTATATGGATTTGGTAGAATAGGAAGATTAATTGCTCGAGAACTAATGTTAAAAAACGGAAGAGGTAGTCAGTTACGACTGAGAGCAATTGTTACTCGAGGAAAAGTAACCAAAGATATTTTAAATAAAAGAGCAAACTTATTATTAAATGATTCTGTACATGGGGAATTTACTGGAACTGTTGAAGTTGATACAAAAAAACAAGCACTAATAATAAATGGAACTACAGTTTTCTTATTGAGCAGCGATGCTCCAGAAAAAAATAATTATTTGTTACATGGAATAAATAATGCTTTAGTTATTGATAGTTCTGGTGCCTTCAGAACAAAAAAAGAATTAGAGCGTCACCTTAATGCAAAAGGAGTTGAAAAGGTATTATTGACAGCACCCGGAAACGGAATTCCAAATATTGTTTATGGAGTTAACCACAAAAAATATAATCCAAAAAAATACTCTATTTTTTCTGCTGCTTCTTGTACTACAAATGCTATTGCCCCAGTTCTAAAGGTAATTGACGAAAACCTTGGAGTCGCTCATGGACATTTAGAGACAATTCATTCTTATACTAATGATCAAAATTTGGTTGACAATTTACACAAGAAGTATCGAAGAGGTAGAGCTGCTGGTTTAAATATGGTAATTACTGAGACCGGTGCTGGAAAGGCTGTCAGTAAAGCATTACCAAATTTAACAGGTAAATTAACTTCAAATGCAATCAGAGTTCCTGTTCCTAATGGAAGTTTAGCAATTTTAAATTTAGAACTAATTAAAAAGACAAACATAACAAAGTTAAACTCTTTAATCAAATCAAATGCTATGGAAGGTGACTTAGTTGAACAGATTAAATTTGAATCAAATAATGAACTTGTTTCAAGTGACATTATAGGTAGTTCGGCCCCCGCAATTTTTGATAGTAAAGCTTCAATTGTTAGAACTACTGGCAAGGATATTGTTATTTATGTATGGTATGATAATGAATATGGCTACAGCCACCAAGTACTACGCCTTGCTAAATATTTAGCAGAAGTTCGCCGTTTTACATATTACTAATAAAAATACATTTAACATAATTAATTTATATTTGTACGCAAACCAATCTGTATGCGTATTGATATTATAAGTGTTGTACCAGAACTTCTAAAAAGTCCCTTCGAGGCTTCAATTCTAAAAAGAGCTATTTCTGGTGGAATTGTAGAAGTACATTTTCACAATCTTAGAAAATACACGTCTGATAATTATAAATCTGTTGACGATTATCAATACGGGGGAGGAGCTGGAATGGTTATGACTATTGAGCCAATTGATAAATGTATTACAAAATTAAAATCTAAACGAGATTATGACCAAGTAATCTATATGTCACCAGATGGAGAAAAATTAAATCAGTCAATGGCAAATAAATTATCTCTTTTTGAGAATATCATTATTTTATGTGGGCATTACAAAGGAGTTGACCAAAGGGTTAGAGATCACTTAATAACACATGAAATTTCAATTGGCGATTATGTGCTTTCTGGAGGTGAGCTTGGAGCTGCTGTTCTGTGTGATTCAATTATCAGATTAATTCCTGGTGTTCTAGGAAATGAAACATCAGCTCTTACTGATTCTTTTCAAGACAATCTGTTAGCTCCACCAATCTACACTAGACCAAGATCATATAAAGGCCTGGACGTTCCAGAGCTATTGTTTAGTGGAAATTTACCAAAAATCGAAAAATGGCGCGAAAGAAAAGCATTGGAGAATACAAGACGTAAACGTCCAGATTTACTTGGCGAATAAAAAATGATTATAAAATTGCACTAATTTAATTATTGATTATATTTGCACTCAATTTCGACTTAACCTCTGGCGATAGACGTAAATGTTAATTTGAAAAAATATATAAAAAAATTACAATGGAATCATTGATAAAATTTGTGCAAGACGAATTTGTAACAAAAAAAGACTTCCCTCAATTTTCATCTGGAGATACTATCACTGTTTATTACGAGATTCGTGAGGGTCAGAAAGTTAGAACTCAGTTTTTTAAAGGTGTTGTACTTCAAAGAAGAGGAACTGGTGCTTCCGAAACATTCACAATTAGAAAAATGTCAGGAACAATTGGAGTTGAGCGTATTTTTCCTATAAATATGCCCGCTTTACAAAAAATTGAAGTTAATAAACGAGGTAAAGTTAGGAGAGCTCGTATTTTCTATTTTAGAGAATTAACTGGGAAAAAAGCTAGAATCAAAGAACTCACTAATTAATTTATTAAGTAGATTAAAAAAAGCGCTGATATAAAGCGCTTTTTTTTATAATTTTAATTATATTTTAACCAGTTTTCAAAACAAAAGAAGGCTTATTTATGGCTAAAATTATTTACACAATTACTGATGAAGCCCCCGCACTAGCCACTCGTTCTTTTTTACCAATTATTTCATCATTCTTAGAGCCACATGGTATTTCTGTAGTTACAAAGGATATATCACTTGCTGCTAGAATTTTATCTGCTTTTCCGGAGATCTTGTTAGAAGATCAACAAATTGAGAATTGCTTAAATAATCTTGCAAATATTGTCAAAAACCCAGAAGCTAATATCATCAAGCTACCAAATATTAGTGCTTCAATTCCTCAGCTTAAGCAGGCAATAACAGAATTACAATCTAAGGGATATGACCTTCCAAATTATCCTGAAAACCCTTCAAATAAGGACGAAGTTCGTATTAAAAAGCGTTACGACAAAATTAAAGGCAGTGCTGTAAATCCCGTTTTAAGGGAAGGAAATTCAGACCGCCGTGCGCCTAAAGCTGTAAAAAATTATGCTAAAATGAATCCACACATTATGGGGGAATGGAAAGTAAATTCCAAAACGCATGTAGCTACCATGAGAAATGGAGATTTCGCAAATAATGAACAATCTATTACTTCTAAAAAAAGCACAAAAGTAAGTGTTTACTTGAAGAATAAGTCACTTAAAAAAACTGTTTTAAAAAAAAATATTTCAATTTTAAAAGGTGAAATTTTTGATGCTTCTATAATGAGTATTAGTGCATTGAAAAAATTTTTAAAAACCGAAATAAAAGAAGCAAAAGATTCCAATATTTTACTATCTGTTCATATGAAATCGACAATGATGAAAGTAAGTGATCCTATTATTTTTGGTCATGTCATAAGATCATTTTTTGCAGATGTATTTGAAAAATACCAATCTGAGTTTAATGAAATTGGTATTAACCCTAATAATGGTTATAAAAATATTTTAGATAAACTAAAAAAATTAAATTCCAATAAACGTATTGAAATTGAAGCGGCGTTTAACAAAGCGCTGGAGTATGGTCCTGATTTAGCCATGGTAAACTCTGAAAAAGGAATTACAAATTTACACGTTCCAAGTGACGTCATTATTGATGCCTCTATGCCGGCTATGATTCGGAATTCGGGTAAATTGTACAATTCAAAAGGTTCAGAACAAGATACTAAGGCTATCATTCCCGATAGTAGTTATGCAAGTATTTACACAGCAACTATAGATTTTTGCAAAAAACACGGTGCGTTTAATCCATCAACAATGGGTACAGTGCCAAATGTAGGTTTGATGGCTCAAAAAGCAGAAGAATATGGATCTCATGACAAAACTTTTGAAATTGAGGAAGATGGTATTGTTGAAGTCATAGATCAAGATGGAACCATATACACATCACATAGAGTTGAAAAAGGAGATATTTGGCGAATGTGTCAAGTCAAAGACGCACCAATTCAAGACTGGGTAAAATTAGCCGTAGCCCGTGCTCGTATTTCTAAAACACCAGCGGTTTTTTGGTTGGATAAGAATCGTGCACATGATGCAGAGCTCATAAAAAAAGTAAAACTGTATATGAGTAATTACGATACATCAGGTTTGGATTTTAAAATTTTATCTCCTTTAGAAGCAACTCATTTCACATTAGAACGACTTAAAAATGGTCTGAATACCATTTCGGTGACGGGGAATGTTTTAAGAGATTATCTGACCGATTTATTCCCAATACTTGAACTAGGAACAAGTGCTAAAATGCTTTCAATTGTACCGCTTATGAATGGAGGTGGCTTATTTGAAACTGGCGCTGGTGGATCCGCTCCGAAACATGTTGAACAATTTTTAGACGAAAATCACTTGCGTTGGGATTCACTTGGTGAATTTTTAGCATTGGCTGTGTCCTTGGAACACTTTAGTCAAGTACATAACAACCCAAAAGCAGCGATAATAGGATCCGCATTGGATGATGCTACTGAACAATTATTAATAGAAAAAAAATCACCCTCAAGAAAAGTAAAAGAACTTGACAATCGTGGTAGTCATTTTTATTTGGCGCTTTTTTGGGCTGAAGCGCTTGCAAACCAAGAACAAGATTTTGAACTCAAGTTTTGTTTTAAAAAGATTTATGATCAACTCAAGTCAAATGAGGGTAAAATAATCGAAGAACTTATTTCTGTTCAGGGTCAATCTGTTGATATTGGAGGCTACTACTTACCCAATGAAAATAAGATACAAAAAGCCATGCGCCCAAGTAAAACTTTAAATGCTATTTTGGATCAGTAAATAATCATCAAAGTTATGTTAAAGGCATCTTAGAAAATTCCTTTTTTATTTAATTTTAACGCGTAAAAAATTTACTATGTCTACGCGCTTAAGCACCTTATTATTGTTTTTTTCGTTCTTTAGTTTATCTCAAAATGAATTTACATTAAGCGGTTCTATTTACGAAAGTGAGGGACAAGAAACTTTAATTGGAGCCAATATAATTTTCCCAGATCTCAATACTGGAACGATTACCAACGAATATGGTTTTTACTCCATCACATTACCAAGTGGAGTATATAGCCTTACAATTAGCTACCTTGGCTATAATACAGTCAATGAAATCGTAATTTTAGATCAAAACTTGATTCAAAATTTTAACCTGGTTTCCAATTCAGATGTGCTTGACGAAATTGTATTAGAAACGGATGTAGAACGTTTAAACATCAAAACACCTCAAATGAGTGTCAATGCCCTAAATGCTAACTCTATAAAAAAAATTCCAGTAGTTTTTGGCGAAGCCGACGTGGTTAAAGCTATTACCCTACTTCCTGGAGTTTCTAATGGTGGTGAAGGAACTGGAGGATTTAATGTTCGTGGGGGCTCTAATGATCAAAACTTGATTTTATTAGACGAGGCAACTTTGTTTAATTCATCCCATTTATTTGGTTTATTTTCAGTTTTTAATCCAGATGCCATAAAAAACTTAAAACTCTATAAAGGGGGTATTCCTGCAAAATACGGCGGAAGGGTAGCCTCTGTCTTAGATATATATCAAAAAGAAGGTAATAAAAACGAATTCCACGGTAATGGTGGAATTGGTTTGGTAGCCAGTCGTATTTTGTTAGAGGGTCCCTTTGAAAAAGGAAAAGGATCTTTTTTATTTGGCGGTCGTTCTACCTACGCTCATTTGTTTTTACCGCTTTTTGATGTTGATAACATTGCCTACTTCTATGACTTAAACACTAAATTAAGCTATCGCCTAGATTTAGAAAATAAGATTTATTTATCAGGTTATTTTGGTCGTGATGTGTTCAATGTTTCTAATAGTTTTGAAAATACTTATGGAAATACGGTAGTTAATTTCCGTTGGAATCATTTATTTTCAGAGAAATTATTTTCAAATTTATCCTTGATCTACTCGGATTATTATTACGGTTTGGATTTAAATTTTGTAGGATTTGAATGGAACTCGGGCATACAAAATATGAATGTTAAATTCGATTTAAAACAATATCTTAGTGACCGATTTAGTTTAGAATACGGATTGCACAGCACCTACTATAGTTTCAACCCAGGAATCATTCAACCCAACGGACCAACATCGGGCATAAATAGTGAAAAATTAACTCAAAAAAATGCTTTTGAAAATGCGGTTTATCTAGATATAAAGCAACAAGTTTCTGAAAAAATATCTCTGAGTTACGGCGCAAGACTTAGTAGTTTCTTGCGGCTTGGTCAAGATGAATTAAACCAATATGAAGACAACATCGCTTTGGCTTTTAATCCCAATTTACAAATTTATGAAGCTGTAGACCCTTCCGGTACAATTGACACTTCAAGTGGAAGTGTGGAAGCTTCATTTATGAACATCGAGCCAAGATTATCTATGTCTTATTTAACAAACGAAAATAGCTCCATAAAAGCTAGCTACAACCGAATGGCACAGTATTTACATTTGTTATCTAATACAACTGCTCCAACACCTTTAGATGTTTGGGCCCCTAGTGGAAAATACATCCAACCACAACTTTTGGATCAAATTGCCGTAGGCTATTTTAAAAATTGGAACGATTTTAACTTTGAAATTGAAGCCTATTACAAAAAAACCAAAAACCGCATTGATTACATTGACGGAGCTAATTTAATTGCTAATAAAGCTATTGAACAAGTTTTACTGAATGGGCGTTCAAGAGCCTATGGTTTGGAATTTTTAGTTCGTAAGAACAATGGAAAACTTAAAGGGTGGCTGGCTTATACCCTCTCAAAATCCGAACAGCAAACTAAAGGTAGAAATCCTCTAGAACCTGGTATTAATAATGGTGAATGGTATAACACCCCATTCGATAAAACACATGATATTTCTATTACTTCTAGTTACGATATGAGCAAAAAGTGGACGTTAAATGCTAATTTCATTTACCAAACAGGTCAACCCACTACCTACCCAAATGGACAGTATGTTTACAATGGCTTAGTTATACCTACCTATGAAGCTCGAAATTCCAGCCGACTGCCTGCATATCACAGATTTGATATTTCTGCCAAATACATTCAAAAGCTTGAAAAGACCAAAGCATGGCAAGGCGAATGGGTTTTTAGTATCTACAATTTATACAACCGTAAAAATGCACAATCATTGAATTTTAGACAGAACACAGATACAGGGCAAAATGAAGCACTAAAGCTCTCTATTTTTGGAGCGATCGGTGCGATCACTTATAACTTTAAATTTTAGACAATGAAAAGATTTTTAATATTCTTAAACCTTATTTTTTTAGTAACTTCTTGCGAAGATGTGATTGTGCTAGATTTAAATACTTCAGAAGAACGATTAAGCATTGATGCACGCATAAAAATGAACCCTGAAAACACAGATACACAATTAATAGCGCTTAGCCTCACTGGTAGTTTTTATAATGAAGATATTCAATGGGTCACTGATGCGGAAGTCGAAATTTTAGAAATAGATAATAACATAACACATTCGTTTTTGCATGATAATATGAATCCAGGACACTATATTTTAGATTTTACTCCAAACTTCGGTGTGAATTATAAGCTTATAATCCTTTATAATGGTGAAACTTATGAGTCTTCTGTAGAACAACTGATTCCAGCTACTCCTATTGACTCCTTGTTGCAAGGAGATGAAACTTTATTTGAAGGAGATGAAATTGAAATCATAGTAACCTTTACAGATGATGGCAGCCGAGAGGATTTTTATGTCCTTGATTTTGGATACAATAAATTTTTGGCAACAAAAGACGAATTCTACCAAGGTAATGCCTTTACATTCTCCTATTTCTATGACGATCTAGAAATGGGAGACACAGCCTACATAACAATTTACGGTGCTGATGAGACTTATTTTAATTTCATGAGTGCTGTCATTGAACAAACTGAAGAAGGAGGTGATCCTTTTAAGACAACTCCGACCTCAATCCGAGGAAATGTATACAATAGTTCTGAAGCAAGCCATTATCCTGTGGGTTATTTTAGCATTTCAGAAATATATAATGCAAGCTTGGTAATTGAATAATTAGAAAATTTAAAGTGTTTTAAAAATAGTATTTTTGTACATGGACTTTACAAAAACAACAGAGCAAGATTCTCACTACAATCATTTAGAAAAAAAGTCCATTTCAGATCTTTTAATTTCGATTAACAAAGAGGACGAAACGGTTCCTAAAGCTATCAAAAAAGCATTACCTGAATTAGAAAAATTAATTATTGAAGTAGTTACCCAATTAAAATCTGGGGGTAGACTATTCTATATAGGCGCAGGAACCAGCGGGCGCTTGGGAATATTAGATGCCTCTGAGTGTCCGCCAACATTTGGGGTACCCCAAGGTCTGGTCGTGGGATTGATTGCAGGAGGTGATACAGCAATTCGAAAAGCAGTAGAGTTTGCTGAAGATGATTCAAAACAAGGATGGCTAGACCTTGAAAATTATGATGTCAACCAAAAAGATATTGTGATTGGTATTGCTGCTTCTGGCACAACTCCCTATGTAATTGGGGCCTTAAAAGCATGTCAATTGCAGCGAATTCCAACGGGATGTATCACCTGCAATGCTAAAAGTCCAATAACAAAAGTGTCAGATCATCCGATTGAAGTTGTTGTAGGTCCAGAAGTAGTAACTGGAAGTTCACGAATGAAAGCAGGAACCGCACAGAAACTTATTTTAAATATGATAACAACCACCGTAATGATTCAACTGGGACATGTAAAGGGTAATAAAATGGTAGATATGCAACTCAGTAATGACAAACTTGTGATCCGAGGTACCAAAATACTAATGAATGAACTACAAATTGAAGCTGGTAAAGCAAAAGCATTACTTATAAAACATCAAAGCGTACGCGCCGCCATCAATGCCTATGAAAATGGAAACTAAACGCACTAATAAACAAATGCTTGTAAAGGGGCTTAAAACTATGGTACTCACCTTGATTACACTCTTTTTGGGACCAGTTTTATTACATGCAGGATTATCTAATTCAGAAAAACCTCTTTACATACCGTTAGTAATTGCAGGGGGGGTAGTTTGTGTAACTGCGATTTACCTCGGGTTTAAAGGCATTAAAATCATCATGGACAGCATTTTTAAATAATTTAAATACAATTAAATCGAAGTAACAAAGATTTGAGTACACAAAAAAACCCCCACATTACTGTGAGGGTTTAAAAAAAGGCAGTGACCTACTCTTCCACAAGTGTAGTACCATCGGCGCTAATGGGCTTAACTTCTCTGTTCGGGATGGTAAGAGGTGAGCCCCATTGCAATAACCACCTTAGGGTTGTATGTTATAATAGATTTTATATCTAAAAAAACATATTTCAGCGTCAACTGAACAATAAGTTAACATATTGAAAAAATATACACAAAAAAGTAAAGTAAACTCATAAAAAAA
>CEUH01040246.1_pt1 | contig 14567 bp, 13 predicted proteins | sample 356461 | NCBI WGS metagenome assembly CEUH01 (sample SAMEA2623275, study PRJEB7988) | marine metagenome | isolation source: saline water (ENVO:00002010), including
GGATGTTTAAAAGTTACCCCAGCGCATGATCATAATGATAAGGTTTTGGGAGAAAAACATAATTTGGAGTTTATTGATATTCTAAATGAAGATGCATCTTTAAATGATATTTGTCTCCATTATTCAGGAATGGATAGATTTTTAGCAAGAAAAAAAATTATTCAAGAGCTGGATTCATTGAAACTTTTTGTAAATGATGAAAATATTACTCATAATGTTGGAGTCAGTGAGAGGACCGGTGCAGTAATTGAACCAAAATTTAGTAACCAGTGGTTTTTGAAAATGGAAGGATTAGTTAAGCCTGCAATTCAATCGGTTTTAAATTCAAAAGAGATTAAATTTTACCCGAAAAAATTTGATAATACCTTTCGAAATTGGATGGAAAATATAAGGGATTGGAATATTTCCAGACAATTATATTGGGGACATCAAATTCCAGTGTATTATTATGGAAATGGAGAAAAAGATTTTGTTGTTGCCGATAATATTGAGTCGGCTTTAGATTTAGCTAGAAAGAAAACTAAAAATAATAAAATTACAAAAGATGATTTAAATCAAGATACAGATGTTTTAGACACTTGGTTTTCTTCATGGTTATGGCCAATTAGCGTTTTTGATGGTATAAATAACCCTGATAATGATGAAATAAAGTATTATTATCCTACCAATGACTTAGTTACAGGTCCCGACATTATATTTTTTTGGGTTTCAAGAATGATTATGGCTGGTTATGAATGTATAGGTGAAAAACCTTTTAAAAATGTCTATTTTACAGGAATTGTTCGAGATAGCAAAAGAAGGAAAATGAGTAAATCATTGGGTAATTCACCAGATGCATTAAAATTAATAAATGATTTTGGTGCTGATGGTGTGCGAGTTGGACTAATGCTCAGCTCAGCTGCAGGAAATGATTTACTCTTTGATATTAATCTTTGCGAGCAGGGAAAATCATTTTCAAATAAAATATGGAATTCATTTAGATTAATTAATGGCTGGGAAATTAGTAATCATGATCAGCCCGATTATTGTTCAAATGCTATTAAATGGTATAATCAAAAATTTTATCATGTTTTAAATCAGATTAATGATCATTTCAGCAAATTTAGAATCAGTGATGCTTTGATGACCACTTATAAGCTAATATGGGATGACTTTTGTTCTGTGCTACTAGAAATTATTAAACCTGAGTATGGCAAACCTATTGATTCAAATACTCACAAAGAAATTATTAAGATTTTTGAAAACAATCTTCTTATATTACACCCATTTATGCCTTTTATTTCAGAAGAAATATGGCACTTAATTGCTAAACGAACCTCTGATCAAGCTATAGTTATTTCAAATTGGCCCAAGTCTAACAATAAAATTAATAATGAAATAATAAATGATTTTGAAATTCTTCAAAATATAATTTCAGCAATCAGAAATCTTAGAAAAAAACATCAAATTTCATTTAAAGAAAGCCTAAATCTTAGTGTTGTAAATAATGATAATTTTACAGATAATTATGATTCTATAATTTTAAAGCTTTGCAATATATCAAAGATTGAATACAATGACTCAGAAATCCAAAAAGCTTTAACATTCAGGGTAAAATCAAATATTTATTCTATACCTATTGAAGAAAATATTAATATTGATGAAGAAATTATTAAAATAAAGGAAGATTTAGAATACCAAAAAGGATTTTTAAAATCTGTGAATGCAAAATTGGAGAATAAAAGGTTTACTGAAAATGCACCTGAATTGGTAATAAAAAATGAAATTAAGAAAAAAGAAGATACAATGTCAAAAATTTCTGTTTTATCAGCTAGACTTAATAAACTAAAAAATTAATCTTTTGTAGCTATAATGGTTATTCCACCTTTTACAACCTGATTTAATTTTACATTTAATTTAGTGTCTGATGGTAAAAATAGGTCTACTCTTGACCCAAATTTTATAAAGCCTGCATCTTTTCCTTGTTCAGCTAGATTTCCAACTTCTGCATAGTTTACTATCCTTCTAGCTAAGGCCCCTGCTATTTGTCTATATAAAACTTTTCCAAAGGAATCATTTTCTAGAACAATCGTCGTTCTCTCATTTTTTGTGCTTGATTTTGGGTGCCATGCCACTAAATAAGCCCCAGGGTGATATTTAGAAAAAATAATATTTCCACTCATAGGGTACCTTGTTACATGTACATTAATCGGAGACATGAAAACACTAACTTGTAATCTTTTTTCTTTAAAATATTCAGGTTCATAAACCTCCTCAATAATTACAATCTTTCCATCAACAGGTGATAAAATATTATTTTCGTTAGAATTAATATTTATTTTAGGATTTCTAAAGAATTGGAGTATTAAAACTAAAACTAATATCAAAAAGATTTTAATAGTTAATGCAAATCTTATTTCAAAATAGTCAACAGAAATTATTAAAAGAGATACAATTACAAATGAAGATATAATAATACCAAAACCTTCTTTATGAAACATTTTCAATTAATTTTAAAAATAAATATATATACGGACTTGCAAATATAATACTATCTAGTCTATCAAGCATGCCTCCGTGACCAGGAATAATTCTTCCGCTATCTTTTACATTTGAATTTCTTTTAAATTTAGATTCTATTAAATCACCTAATGTGCCAAAAATACTGACTATAATTGCTAATGTTAGCCACTTTGGTGAAGTCAATGTAGCATTAATATCGATGTACTTAGAAACAATTGATGCTGAAATACAGCAAAAAAATAATCCACCTAAAAACCCTTCAATTGTTTTATGCGGAGAGACACTTGGAAATAATTTTTGTTTACCAAAGTTTTTTCCGATTAGATAAGCAAAACTGTCATTTATCCATATAAGTGCAAAACAACCCAAAATAATTGTTTTATCAAATGATCCACCTCGCATCGCAATCAAATATATAAACACAAATGAAGAGGAAATATAAAATATAAAATTCACATATTTCTTTGATAAAAATCTTGGCAAGTCTTTTGACGAAAAAAGATCTCTAACTAAAAAAATCGAAACGAAAATTGATAAAATTAATAATGTGTCCTTAAGGTCGTCAAAAAAAGAATTAATTCCACCTACATAATATTCGGTGACAGAAAAAAATAAAAAAATAATTGAAAAAACAATGTAAAAACCTAGGCTTTTTTGATTCAATAATTTATTAAATTCATAAGAGCAAATTATTCCAAATATGTATGTTAGTACTGCAAAACTTACATGTGAATACAATGAGGAGATAAAAATACCTCCAAAAATTAGCCCACTTAATGATCTTTTACTTGATTCTTTCAATTAATTTAAACCGTTTTCCAAAAGAATCAAATATAGGTTTTTTGAAGAAGTTCCATAGCTTAAAAAATCTTTATTCTTTTTTGATTTATTAAAGTTTTTTATAGTTGTGATATTAGTTGGTATATTAATACTCTTAGATTTAATGTTAGATAAACCTTCACTAATGTTATTTTTTAGTTTTTTAGTTTCAGAAATGATTATAAGGTTTTCAGGAAAATCAGATAGTTTTTTTTCATGAATTTGATTAGATGAAATTAGAATAGAACCATCACTTGCAATTAAATTTTCACATTCAGTTATAAAACACTTAGCATTATTAATTTCTAAATTAAAGGGAAAATCTAAGTTATATTTAATTTTTATTTCAGGATTATTGATAAGTATATCATTTACATTCCAATTATTTTCCTCTAAAATTAAATCATAATTTTCTTTGACTTCTATTAAATTTTCACAGTATAAAAACTTACCACCATTTTCAATAAAATTTAAAACGAATCTTTCTTCAATTGCTAATTTTTTTTTCGGGAGAAACTTACTTTCTGAATTCTTTATTTCTGATGAAGATTTTTTAAAAAACTTGCCAAGAAAGCCCAATTGTAATTATTTTTAATCCTTATGGATTTATTTATAAAGTTAATGAAATGTTGTTAATTTATAAAAAACTAACAATATTATTTACTTAGTTTTTTATGTTCTTTATCAAATGGTCTTTTACCAAAAATTTCTTCTAAATTATCTTTGAAAATTACTTCTTTACTAAGTAAAACTTCCGCTAGTTGAATTAACTTTTTTTTGTTTTTCTTTAGAATTGATATAGCTCTTTGATATTGTTTTTCAATAATTGCAGAAATTTCCTTGTCTATTGTTTCGGCAGTTTGTTCACTATATGGCTTAGTGAAACCATAATCATTACCGTTTGATGAATCATAATAGGTAAGATTACCCACTTTTTCGTTGAGACCATAAATGGTAACCATCGCTCTAGCCTGTTTTGTAACTTTTTCTAGATCACTCAAAGCACCGGTAGAAATTTTATTAAAAATTACTTGTTCGGCAGCTCTTCCTCCCAAAGCAGCACACATTTCATCTAACATTTGTTCAGGTCTAACAATAAGCCTTTCTTCCGGCAAATACCAAGCAGCGCCCAACGATCTACCTCTTGGAACAATAGTAACTTTAACCAGCGGGGCAGCATGCTCTAGCATCCAACTCACTGTTGCATGACCAGCTTCGTGATATGCAACAGCTTTTTTTTCATCTTCTGTTATAATTTTATTTTTTTTCTCAAGACCACCTACAATTCTATCAACTGCATCTAAAAAATCTTGTTTTCCAACTGACTTTTTATTTTTTCTTGCAGCTATTAATGCAGCTTCGTTACAAACATTTGCGATGTCTGCACCAGAAAATCCAGGTGTTTGCTTTGACAGAAAATCTACATCAACAGTTGAGGATTTTTTTAATGGTCTAAGATGAACCTCGAAAATCTTTTTTCTTTCTCTTACATCAGGCAAGTCAACAAAAATCTGTCTATCAAATCTCCCGGCTCTCATTAATGCTTTATCTAAAACATCCGCACGATTAGTTGCAGCAATTACAATAACGTTGGTGTTGGTTCCAAAACCATCCATTTCTGTTAAGAGTTGATTTAATGTGTTCTCTCTTTCATCATTAGATCCAGTAATATTACTTTTACCCCTGGCTCTACCGATTGCATCAATTTCATCAATAAAGATAATTGAAGGAGATTTTTCCTTAGCTTTTTTAAACAAATCACGAACTCTAGATGCACCAACTCCAACAAACATCTCTACAAAATCTGACCCGGATAATGAGAAAAAAGGAACTTTAGCCTCACCAGCTACTGCTTTAGCAAGAAGTGTTTTACCAGTTCCTGGAGAGCCAACAAGTAATGCACCTTTGGGAATTTTACCTCCTAGAGCCGTATATTTTTTTGGATTTTTTAAAAAATCAACAATTTCCTGTACCTCCTCTTTAGCACCTTCTAAACCTGCTACATCTTTGAATGTAACTTTTACCTGCGCATTTGCGTCAAATAGTTTAGCTTTTGATTTTCCGATGCTAAAAATTTGACCACCTGCACCTCCTCCTCCTCCAGACATTCTACGCATGATAAAAATCCAGATACCAATTATTATTATGAAAGGAAGCATTGATATAAAAATCTCTCCCCATAAGTTTTGCTCTGTCTTATTATCAATATCTAATTTAATATTTTTATCTTCTTTGATTTGATCAATTTTTGCGTAAAAACGATCAACAGTTGAAATTTCAAATTGATAATCTGGACTATTACCCAAAAAAGAATAAAAGCTTTTGTTTGAATTTTTATGTTCACCGCTAATTTTTGCATCACTTGTTAGAAATACATTTGCAATTTGTCTGTTTACAATCACAACTTTTTCCACTTGACCTGTTTTAGCTAAATCAAAAAACTCTGACTCATTTAGGGTAGAGGATGACTGACTTGCTCCTCCAATTAGAGAAGGGGCGTTAAGTAATATAAAAATAAAAATTATTGATCCAATAATCCAATACTGATTAAATTTTGGTTTTTTAGGTTGTTTCTTCATTCTTTTAATTCAATTCAATTTTATTAGCATCCCCCCATAGTCCCTCTAAATCATAAAACTCTCTTTTTTCTCTTTGAAAAATATGTACAACAACATTAATATAGTCTAAAAGAATCCATTCAGCATTATCGGAACCTTCAATGCTCCAGGGCTTATCTTTTAATTCTTTACTGACCTTTTTTGTTATAGAATTAGTTATAGCATTAACCTGAACATTCGAATTACCCTCACAGATTATAAAAAAATCAGCAACTCTATTTTCAAGTTTCCTCAAATCTAATAAACTTATTTCATTTCCTTTAACATCTTTAATACCTTCTACAATCAAATCAATTAATTTATTAAATTTATTTGTTTTATTCATTAAGAATTATAAGTATGTGCAAATTTATATTTTTTTTTAAATTTTACGAATGAAAATTATCAAACTTAATGCCATAGATTCAACAAATTCATATTTAAAAAAACTTTTAAATAATAAAGCACTTGACGATTTAACGACGGTAATCTCAACAAATCAAACTAAGGGTAGGGGCAGAAATGGAAAAATTTGGATTAATGAACCTAATTTAAATTTAGCGTTTAGTATTTTCAAAACTTTAAAAAACACATTTGCTGACGACAAGTTTTTATTAAATATAGTTAGTTCAATTTCTGTTTATCAATTATTGAAAAAATATAATTTAAAGAATCTTTCAATTAAATGGCCAAATGACGTTATGGTAAATGATAAAAAAATCTCTGGGATTCTTGTTGAAAATGTTATTAGAGCAAAAAAAATTAGTCATACTATTATTGGAGTTGGAATAAATATTAACCAAACTGAATTCAAAGAATTACCCAATGCAACTTCTATTTTAATTGAAACTGGAAAACAGGTTTCATTAGAAAAAACATCAGTTGATTTACTTAAAATTTTTAAGAAAAACTTTAATTTATTTGAAAAAAACAAAAAAAAATTAACTAAAACTTATAACAGAAATCTATACAGAAAAGGCCAAATTTCAAATTTCCTAACCAGTAAAAATGAAACAATTTCTGCACAAATAACAGGAGTTAATGAGAAAGGAGAGTTAAATCTAAAGCTATCAAAGCATAAAGTTGTTAAATATTTTGAAAGTGAAATAAAAATGAAAATTTAACCCCAATTTCCTGGACTTTTATTCCATTTTTTTAAAATTGTGATATCTTGTTCTGTAATATAATTAATTTCTAATGCTTTTTTTATGATATATGAATAATCACTTAAAGTGTTTAGTTTAACATGAGACTTTTTAAAATTTTGTTCAGAAATTTCAAATCCATACGTGAAAATTGCAATCATCCCTTGAACTTGTAATCCAAATTCTCTCAAGGCTTTAACAGCATTAAGCGAGCTTTTACCAGTGCTTATCAGATCCTCAATTACCACTATTTTCTGATTTTCTAATACTTTTCCTTCTATTTGGTTTCTTCGACCATGTTTTTTTGCCTCAGGTCTAACATAGATAAAAGGTAAATTTAATTTTTGGGCAATTAATATTCCAATCCCAATTGCACCTGTTGCAACGCCTGCAATTACTTCAACTTCTTTGTAATTTTTTTTTATAATTTCAACAAAATTATTGGCAATTAAATCTCTTGACTTTTGATCTGAAAGTATAATTCTGTTGTCACAATAAATTGGAGATTTCCAACCTGAGGACCATATGAAAGGATTTGTTGGATTAATTTTGATAGCTTCTAATTTTAACAAAATCTCAGAAGTTTGGGATTTGTATTGATTTTGCTCCTGTTTATCCATAATTCTTAAAACAAAAATATTAATTTTGATAAGTATTTATCCAAATGTTACAAATTTTTTATAAAGATAAGCCAATAATAATTTCAGATAAAAAATCTGATTTAAATGAATCGTTAATTATTGATATAGACTTAATTAAAGAAATTAATATTTTAACTCTTCTAAAAAAAAATAAAATTTCATCTGTTGGGATTAAATCTAAAAATCCTAAAAAGATTATTTCAAAATTTAAAAAAAAATTCCCATTGATTGTAGCAGCTGGTGGTAAAGTTTTAAATAATCAATCTGAGATTTTATTCATTTACAGGAATAAAAAATGGGATTTACCAAAGGGGAAAGTTGAAAAATATGAAAATATTTCTCAGGCAGCAATAAGAGAAGTAGTTGAAGAAACTGGGATTGAAAAAATTTCATTAATTAGACCAATTGAAAAAACCTTTCATATCTTTAAAAGAGGTAAAAATCACTATTTGAAATGCACATATTGGTTTGAAATGAAATCTAATTTTGATGGTAAATTTATTCCTCAAAAAAAGGAAGGTATAACTAGGGTTGAATGGATAAACGAAGAAAATCTTTTAAATGTTTTGCCAAAAAGTTATGCTAACATAAGATTACTTTTTAATTATAATAAAACTGATTTAGGAACAAATTTTTCATAGTCCCCTCCATTATCTATTATTTCTCTAACCATCGAGGATGAAATAAATGCATTATTTGGGGATGTTAAAAAAAATATTGTTTCAACATTTTCTAGGCTATTATTAAATAAAGCTATTTTCTTTTCAAATTCAAAGTCTGCTGGATTTCTAAGCCCTCTGATAATATGTTTAATTCTCTTTTTTTTACAAAATTCAACGGTTAATCCTTCATATTTTTCAACATATACTCTGTCGTGGTTCCTAAATTCCTTTTTAATAAATTCATATCTTTTATTCAATGAAAACATATATTTTTTTTTAGGGTTATTACCGACTGCAACCACAACTTTATTAAAAACCTCTGTTGCTTTTAAAATTATTTCACAGTGCCCAAGGGTTAATGGGTCAAATGAACCAGGAAAAATTACGTTAGTCATAGTGCAAATTTAGATTAAATTACTTCATGAATTGCATTTTTAAACAGCTCTAATAAAGATATATTAGCTTTTAATGCTTGTTGAGGCAAAATACTTTCATTGGTTAAGCCAGGAATTGTATTTATTTCTAAAAAAAATATACCATTTTCATTTACAATAAATTCACTTCTCGAAAAACCTTTTAAGCCTAATATTATAAAAATACTTTTTGAAATCAAATTTAGCTCAGATTTAAGATTATTTGAGATTTTTGCTGGTGTAATTTCCTGAGCCTCACCTTCATACTTAGCATTATAATCAAAAAAATCATTTTTAGAAACTATTTCAGTTATGGGAAGAACTTTTATTTCGCCTTGATAACTTATAACACCAACCGAAAACTCTCTTCCTTCAATGCTAGATTCGATTAAAACTTTTGTGTCTAATTTAAAGCTTAATTCAATGCTTTTCAATAATTCCTTTTTACTTTTTGCTTTATATATCCCAAAACTACTTCCTGATCTACTAGCTTTTACAAAGCATGGCAATCCGACTTTTGAAATTACTTCATCAACATTAAAATTGTCATTTTTTAAAATTATAAAAGAATCTGCTGTATGAATACCTCTAGATGACAAGAACTCTAAACATTTAATTTTGTCATAGGTTAGCTCTGAAGTATAACTATCACAACCTGTAATTGGAATTTTTAATTTATCAAAATATTTTTTCATTTGTCCATCTTCACCTGGAGCTCCATGAATTACATTAAAAATACAATCAAATTTTATGCTCGGTCTTTCGACAACCGAAAATGACTTTTGTTTAATTACATATTTATTATTGCCATCAATTAGGTGCCATTTATTTTTTAATATTTGGATTTTGTAACAGTTAAAGTAATTTTTTAAAGTTCTATAAACTACTTCACCACTTTGCATTGAGATATTAAATTCATCAGAATATCCACCCATTAAAATCCCGATAGTTTTATTTTTCATTTCAATACCAAAAGTAGCTAATTAAAGTTATTTTTATTAATTAAGTTTGTATTAGTATATTTTATTATGAAATTTATAAAGTATTTTTTTAGTTTGTATTTCTACAGGACTCTTTTATATATTTTTTTAACCGCGTCCATTTTATTTTTGTCTCTGGTTTTATTTCTGAATATCAAAACTCAACATAATGAATATGTTGAAGTTCCCGACTTAACAGGAAAAGTTATTTCAGATTTTAAATTAAAATTGAATAATTTAGATCTTAAATACGTTGTTTCTGATTCAGGAAATTACAATCCAGATTTTAAGATAAATTCAGTCCTTTCACAATTGCCCAAACCTAATTCGAGGGTAAAATCAGGAAGAAAAATTTATTTAACTCTTAATTCTTCCGATTTTGAAATGGTAAAAATTCCCAAAATTACTAGAATTACCGTAAGACAAGCTAGAAAAACAATTGAATCATTGGGTTTTATTTTTGGCAAAGTTGAATACGTAGACGATATCGCCAGAGATGAAGTTATTGCAATATCACACGAAGGTAAAGAAATAATTGAAGGGGATTTTCTAAAAAAAACTTCAGTAATTGATTTCAAACTTGGTAATGGAAAGCAATAATTTTTTACACGAGCATTTTTCATGCCAAGTGGATAAGGGTCAAGTCCCGCTAAGAATTGATAAATACTTGATGAATTTTGTAGAAAATGCAACAAGAACTAAAATTCAAGCTGCTGCAAAGAACGGTAGTATTAAAGTCAATGGGACCATAGTCAAATCCAATTATAAGGTTAAACCATTGGATGAAATTAAGGTTTTATTTGAATATCCTCCTCATGAGAATTTATTGATTCCTGAAAATATTAATTTAGATATTGTTTATGAAGATGACGATTTAGTTGTGGTGAACAAAGCTGCTGGAATGGTTGTTCATCCTGGTCATGGAAATTATTCAGGAACATTAATCAATGCCTTGATTTATCATTTTGAAAATCTTCCAAAAAATTCTTCAAATAGACCAGGCTTAGTACATAGACTGGATAAAGACACAAGTGGTCTTTTAGTTATCGCAAAAAATGATAAGTCTATGGTACACTTATCAAACCAATTTGCAAAAAAAAAATCAAAAAGAGAATATGTTGCAATGGTTTGGGGTAGTGTAAAAGATGATTTTGGTAGAATTGATAATTACATCGGAAGGAATCCTAAAAATAGATTGCAAAATATAGTTTTAGATGATGAAAATATAAAAAATGGTAAAAGAGCAATTACTAACTATGAGGTTGTTAGTCGTATGAATTATGTAAGTTTGGTAAAATGTACATTAGAAACGGGTAGAACTCATCAAATAAGAGTCCATATGAAGCATATTGGCCATACATTATTTAATGACGAAAGATATGGTGGAAATTTAATTTTAAAAGGAACTACTTTTACAAAATATAAACAATTTGTTGAAAATTGCTTCAATTTATTGCCTAGGCAAGCATTACATGCAAAAAGACTTGGATTTACTCATCCTAAAACTGGAAAATTTTTAGAATTTAATTCAGATCTTCCAAAAGATTTTAGTAGCTGTATTGAAAAGTGGGAAAATTATACAGCTTATTAATTTAGTTTATTCCTATATTTTCTTGAAAAAATAAATTTTGTTATTTATTTTTATAATTAAATTTTTTTAAATGAAAATTCTTTTATCACCTGCTAAATCTTTAGATTATAAATCTCAGCTTCCTACTGAAAAAAACTCAACAATTTGTTTTGAAAAAGAAGCAGAGTATCTAAATTCAATTTTAAAAACTAAAAGCCCAAAAGATCTTTCAGATTTGATGAGTATTTCCCCAAAAATTGCTGATTTGAATTATGAAAGGAATCATAGTTGGTCATTGCCATTTTCATCAAAAAATGCCAGACAGGCAGTATATGCGTTTAGTGGTGATGTATACAGAGGTCTGGATGCTTACTCGATTGATGAAAATAAAGTTGATTTATTACAAAATAATGTCAGAATTGTTTCAGGTTTGTATGGTCTTCTCAAGCCTTTGGATTTAATTCAGCCATACAGATTAGAAATGGGAACAAAATTTCAGGTTGGCACCAATAAAAATCTATACGAATTTTGGAGAAAAAAAATCACCGATCAATTGAACGGTGAACTATCTGAAAATGAACCTGTACTTAATTTAGCTAGTAATGAATATTTTAAGGCTGTCGATAGTAAAGTGCTAAATTCAGATGTTTATCACGTAAACTTTAAGCAATATAAAAATGGAACTTTTAAAACTATTGCCATTTTTTCGAAAAGAGCTAGAGGAATGATGACGAGGTTCATAATTGATAATGACATTTCTGATATTAATGAAATTAAATCATTTGATTTTGATGGATATGTGTTCGATAGCAATTTATCATCTAAGTCACACTTTGTTTTTACTAGATAGGTATATTTATTATTAACAATTATCCTTTAGTTGTTGTACTAGAAAGGAATTCAATCGAAATATGGTTACTTATTAACAATTTTTAGTATATTTGGCAGTTCAAACGTATTTAAAAATAATGAATATGAGAAAAATATTACTTTTGGTATTTTGTATTTCTTTTGTCTTTTCTGCAAATGCACAGTTAGACGTAACTGATGCAAATACAAACTTTACTATAAATTTTGACTCCACAGTAAGTGGTGTAAATAACGGGCGTTATGATGCTTCTGATATTGTTCCAACTCCCGCAACTGGAGATTTAGATAGCAACGCATGGGCAGTTGCTGGTATGAGCTCTGGAAATGTTGATTTTGACGCTTCATCATCTGGAGGTGATTATGGAAGAGGTGCTTCTGCAGGTAATGTTACTTCTGGTGGTTTATATGCTTTTCAAGTTGGTGGGGTCTCTGATGTTGCATTAGGATGGCAAGGTACCACTTCTGACTATACACCTGGTTCAATCACTCTAAAAATTACAAATAGTACTGGAGAAACAGTAACAAGATTTTCTGTTGATTATGAAGTTTGGATTCTAAATAATGCAGATAGGGCTTCTTCTGCTAACTTCAGCTACAGCTCAGACAATTCTTCATACACAAATGTTGCATCATTAAATACAACAACTACGGCCGCTCAAGACGTTTCACCCTCATGGGCTTCCACTGATAAATCAGCCACCGTCTATGGATTGAATATTGCAGATGGTGCTAGTTTTTACTTGAGATGGTCATCTGATGACGTCTCAGGATCAGGAAGTAGAGATGAAATAGCTATAGATGATATAGTTTTGAAGGTTAACGGCCCTGTATCTACTACTCAAAATGGAGACTGGGATTTAGATGCTACTTGGGAAAGCGGTTCTGTTCCTGCTTCAACTGATGATGTAATTATTGCTCACAATAATGATGTTGATGATACTCGTTCTTGTAACTCATTAGAAATCAGTGCTGGTGGTAGATTAGATGTTCAGGCTGCATTAACTGTAGCCACTTCATCTTCTGTAGGTTCAGGTGCTGTATTAAATATTAAAAGTGGTGGTACATACACCCAAACTGCTGGTAGTTTTACTAACAGCGGTGGTACGATTACAGTATTTGCTGGTCAGGATATGGTCTTTTCAAGTAATAGTACAACCGTAACTAATACTGGTGTTATCGAGATTAATTCTTCAAGCTCTTTGTTTGGTTCATTAATCTTAAAAGGCTCCTATAGCGAATCAGGTGTAGGTGTTATTAACTATAGAAGATATGTTGCTGGCACATCAACTTGGGATTTAATCGGACCGCCTCTGAGTGGTTACGATATGGAAGATTTTATCGATGAGAATACCGATATAGCTACAGGAAATGGTAGTGGTGCTGGTGCATCTGGTGAATATGCTGTTGGATATTATACTAATACCGCAGCAGCTTACAACGCTGGAAATGCATGGGTAAATTATACTTCCAGCACTTATGATAGTGCAGGAAATCTAGAGCCTGGTAAAGGATATCAAATGGCTACATCTGGTGGCTCAGAAATTAAATTTACCGGTGATATCGAAACAGGTAATGTTACAGAAACCATAGTAAATAACGAAGGTGGTACTCAAAATCAAAATGATGGTACCAAATGGAACTTAGTGTCAAATCCTTATCCTTCATACTTAACTGTTTCTGGTTTTTTAACCCAAAATTCAAGTGTATTACATGCATCACACCAAACTGTGTGGGGATGGGGAGGCTCATCTTACACTGCTTACAATTCTGCATCTGGAGCTAATATTGCACCAGGTCAAGGTTTTATGGTTGGTGCTATTGGTCCAAACACTACATCTAGTACATTAACATTTACAACATCAATGCATACCACAAATGGATCTGATGATTTTATTTCAGGTGATATAATGGATGATGATAGAGCTGAGTTATTTTTGGAAATGTCACAGAATGGAATAGATAGACATACTGAAATATATTTCTTAGAAAATATGACTGATGGTTTGGATCCTAGCTATGATTCAGGTACAATGGAAATGGCTAATAATACTATCTTTACCAGATTAGTAGATAATAGTTTAGATACAGATTTTATAATTCAATCATTATTATTTTCTGAAATGTGGAATAAAACAATCCCTTTAGGTATTAATGCTTTAGGTGGAGATGAGATGACTATTAGTATATCTCATAGAACCACACCTGCTGATCTTAATATTTATTTAGAAGATGCTGAAGAAGGAACAATGACTAATTTATTAGATGGTGACTTTGTTTATACTCCGACAAGTGACTTAAGTGGTGCAGGAAGATTCTTCATTCACATGACTGCAGATTCGATGAGTAATGGAGATGTGTCAACTAGTAT
>CEUH01145847.1_pt1 | contig 14341 bp, 9 predicted proteins | sample 356461 | NCBI WGS metagenome assembly CEUH01 (sample SAMEA2623275, study PRJEB7988) | marine metagenome | isolation source: saline water (ENVO:00002010), including
AGCTAATACACCATTATTTAACATTATATCATATTCTTTACCGATTGTCAATTCATCGTAGTCATATTTACGAAGTTCAATTTCATTTACAATTGGATTGCCATCGAGACATACTAAAACTGATTGTTTTTCCACCTTCAAATAATTCTGATTTAATAATCTACCATCCCAATCTTCCCCATCTATGAGTGTATTGAAACCCCACATTGAAGTTTTTTCTAAAAAACAAAAAACATTATGTTTCATATATAAATCTTTTACATTTAGCAAGACACCATTACCTTTTAAGATTCTATAGTTATTTGAAAATGGTTCTCCAACTTTGGCTGACCCATAATATAGATAATGATATAAAACTTTTCGTTCATGTGGATACTCATACGCACAAGTTCCCTCTTCACCATCGTAAGCACAAGCAACCCATGAGTCACATTTTTTTATGTAGCGATTAAAATTCATAATTTAACTCTTCTCATTTTATCAACTATATTTCTTCCAATATTTCTCATCTATTAACCCCATAGAGTGAAGTAAATACTCTTCTTTCAAAAGTAAATTTACATCACCAACGATTGACAATCTCTCATCACAAAAATCATCATCTACGTGTTGAGTTCCATGAGATAAACTACTTGGAAAAAGGATTAATGTACCCTCTTCTGGTTGAATAAAAAATGTTTTACAATTCAAATTATTATATTCTTGTATCATATTCATATCATCAACCGTATTTTCACTATTTGCACCTAAAAATAAACTATTGATATTGTGTCTATTTAAAAAAACAGTGCTATGTGAATTTGGTGGTATATGTAAATAGTAAACGAATGAAACATGACTTGTTGAGTGAATATGCCACGGAATTGATGCAGTGCTTCTAGTTCTAGAAATCCAAGATTTAGTAATAGCGTAATTGAATATATCTTTATACTTCAAAACATCAAGCACATAAGTTTTAATATGTTTAACTATTTCCTCAAAAACAGGATTCATAGTTGGTTCTAGATGTATTAAAGGGTCTACTTGTCCCTCACTAACAGTTACAGACCTTTCATTTTCTTCATAGTCGTACTTATCATACAAATCGAAAAATAATTTTTTATTTACTTCATGATTAGCAACTTCATTTGCATATATCGTAGTAGGAAAAATATTAAAAAGGGTTGGTTCAATCATAATTTAACTCTTTTCATTTTTAATAATTCTGTTGACCTATCCCTACAGTGTGTATATATTTTTTTACCTATAAGGTTTTTAAAATCTAGTTCATATTCATCGTAATCTGGTTTATTAATATCAAGAATTGGTTGCTTCTCCTCAATTCTATCTAGATAACCATATACTCTTTTTCCTACACTACATTTAAATGAATCAAAATCAGTCAAATCTAGAGAATCAAGATTTAATGCAATTACACTAGATTCGTCTATAGATTTATGTGAGTGTAATTTGCTAACTTTAACATCTATTTGCTCTGTATCAGGATAATATTCAAGTATTTTAAAAATTATTTTCATGTCCAATTTATGCTTTGACTATTAAGCCATGTTGTAAGAATATATTTTTCTTGACCTATGGGTGGATTACCCCTGTGTGTATGTGTAAAAGCAGCAGGAAAAATAATTAATCTACCTTGTTTTGCTTTTACTCTTTTATTCATATATAAAAACTCTGTCTCACCACCCTCATGGACTGTATTTAAATACAATTGAACCACTAGTTTTCTAGGAGACATTTGTAATCCTCCATTTTCGTAATGCCATTCATGAAATCCACCACCCACGGGGATTTTTTTCGCCTTAACATCGTGCATAAGTATCGATTCTTTTTTAAGAACACTATACTGTTCCAAATAATTACTTACATGTTTTTTCATTTCGGGGAGAAATTGAGTTGGTAATAAATCTCCTGATAACATATCATATGTAAAATCATTATGAAAATTTATTGTATGGTGATCTCGATTATACGAGTCATATGATTCTCGATGGATAAAACCATGTTCAATATAATGTTCAATATATTTTATCCACTTCTCACAATATTCTACTGAAACTGCATCATCAATAGCACTTATAAAATCAGAAATCATAATTTGATACTCCAAGGATTTATACAATATGTAATTCTAGTTCCTAAAAAAGGTTCTACACAGTGGTATTTACCAGGTGAAAAAATAATCAATCTATTCGTTTTAGGTGTGATAATTTCTTCCTCGATATGTAGTTTACCTCCAACAAGATTTTCTACTGATACGTAGTATACCATAGAACATAAAGGAAGTCTAGTTATACCCTTCCTTATTTTCGTTTGCTCATCTTTATCAATATGCCAACCGTTTGGTGTTTTGTTATCGTTACACCAAAATTCATAACCAATACATTTAGATAGATCAAAAATATTGCTTGCTAAATGAATTAATTGGGTACAAAAATTTTGTAATTCATGTTTTTCATCCCATGAATACCATTTCTCGTGTTGATTTTTATTTGTTTGTCTTACAAATTGCTGATAATCTTGAATTGTAGATATATTATCCACAACATCATCTTTAATAATAATCATTCAATAAAAAAATTACGAAATTGATTGGGAATTACTGTCCCCTCCTTGAGGTCCAGGTGTGTCGTTTACACCGTCTGTCGCATTATCAACGGTTGAATTTCGGAAAATAATTCCAAAACCATTAGCACCACCAGCTCCACCATCACCAGAGCCAGGATCATAACCTTTACCTCCACCAGATCCATCACCACCTATGTCTGCTGTTGGATTATCTGAACTTCCACCATTTCCACCATTTCCACCAGATGCACCACCAGAGGAATTACCACCGTCGCCACCTAAACCTTCACCCAATTCTGTTGCATCACCACCCTTGGTAGGTTCTCTATTTGATGATGGTGGTCCAAAACCGTCTGGTCCTTTTGCTCCACCTGTGCCAGCGGGGAAACCTGCACCACCGCCACCGCCACCGCCACCGCGACCAAAATCTGTGGGACTTTTATTTGGGTTAGAGGAACCACCAGCTCCTCCACCACCACCACCATATCCACATCTAATTATCCCGCTAGGTCTTTTGTTAATATGGCATGCAAATTCAACACCTAAAGCACTAGTTCCATCACCACCAGGTTTACCATCAGTAGAACCACCCGTACCATTACCACCATTACCACCTGCACCTAATATTCTACCATTATCTCCAATATCTAACTGCAATTCTGTACCAGCAGGCCACTGTCCAGTTCTTAAGGCAACTTTTCCTGCTGGTCCTGGTTCTGAACCTACAGTTTTATTGACATGTACGATTACTTTTTTACCACCTTGCCACTGTGCACTGGGTGAACTCAAAACCTGTGAAGAATTAACACTACCGCTTGGTCTAGAACGATAACCTCCCACGACTCTAACTCTTTTTTGTGATTCTGGACCAGTGGATTCATTAATATATCTACGGGTCGCTATTTGTTTAGTATCATTACCTCCACCAGTTCCTGTGCGATTCATATTACTTCCAGAATAGTAATCAATTATGATGTTTAATTGTCTACTATAAAAATCACTAAATCTAATCGGATCATTACTTCCTGTGGGTATACCATCATCTAATGGCATATTACCATTTCCCAACATGGCATCATCAGCACCAGAAAAGGACTTATTCTCGAAATCTGCATGAGATGCCCTATATCTTCCTAAACTTCTACCAGGATTATTACCAAATTCATCTTCTATTTCTGAAAATGATAAAGGATTTGGATTTGGACTTGGTCCTTGATTCTTAATAACCATTTTTAAACTGCTGTGTTAGATACTTTTCTCCATGCACTTCCATTATAATACTCTAATCGATCATCATCAGTATTATATATTAACGCACCAGAAACCAATCCAACTAAATTATCTCTTTGAGAAACTGTAATTTTTGGTGGTAGCATGAACATGCGATTTTGTAATGGTGAACTTAAATTTTTTCCAGCATCTGAAAAGTCAACTGCACATGTCGCTGCAAATTTTCCTACTGTTAAAGAAGTGGTTATAGCTACTTGTCCATTTAAAAGGACATCATTATTTTGAAGGTCATTTGTACAAATTCCCACTCTCCCAGTTGATGTAACAAATACCTTGTTATCAACAGCTGTATTAATATTTAATCTAAATCCTTGACCCGAATAATTACCGCCAATTGATATTGAATCATTTGCAACAAAATCTTCCGCTGTTCCAATACCAGAGATTGAAATATTATTAAGAGTTGTTATTCCTGCGTTAGCATTAATATTTCCATTAATATTTCCATTTAAATCACCAGTTACATTACCAATTAAACCACCATTTGCATTTATTTGTCCTGTTAAAGTTAAAGCACCACCAAATGAACCATCACCTGAAATAGAGGAATTACCCTGAACATGAAGTGTGGTGGTGGGTTGTGTCTCTCCGATACCAAGATTACCACTATTTGTTAGTGTCATTAATGGTGTATTTGTTCCTTTTAACCAGAAGAAATCACCAGTTGCTGCACCTGCGTTTGCTGAACTTAAATAGTAATTAAAATTATCGATTCCATAATTGATAATATCTAAACACTGATCATTACTATAATCTATACCAACCTTTCCACCATATCTTACTTCACCATTTTGGGTATTCGTTGTATCAACATTATTACCTAAAGTTAAACTAGCGGTACCAGTCTCACTTGAAATCAAAATTTCTGCATCACCAGATTTTCTAAGTTGAATATCTGTGGCAGGTGCTTCTGTTGTTCCAACACCAAGTTTATTAGCAAAAACTGTTGAGGATGCACCAACAAAAACAGTGCTTACATCTCCTGTAAATGTTGATGTTGATGTGACTTCAAGAGTTTTAGTTGTGGTTAATCCAGCGACTGCGACATTTTGTGTAAATGTTGATATTCCTGTAATTTCTAATTGATCATCAAGTATAACTGTACCACCAGCAGAATCAATTGTTAGATTACCAGAAACGGTATCTATTTCATTATCACCAGATACTCCTGTCTGAACATTTTTGATGGTTGCACCACCATTAGCATCTACAAGACCTGTAAATGTTGATACTCCAGCGACACTCACATTATCTAAGTTTGTATGTCCATCTACATCTATATCAGAATTAACATCTATATTACCCGTAAAGACTGCTTCACTCGTGAATGTAGTGACACCAGCGACACTAACATTATCTAAATTAGTATGTCCATCTACATCTAGATCGGCATCTAAATCAATATTACCTGAACTTGTGGTAACACCTGTGATATTAACATTATCTAAATTAGTGTGACCATCAACATCTATATCAGCATTTAAATCAATATTTCCAGAAAATGTAGATGCACTAACTATATTACCAGTTAAATCTCCAACGAAAGATGATGCTGTTACAATACCTGATGCTCTTATATTTCCTACAGAACTAATACCAACACCTTCTTGTCCAGCATCAACTTTTCCTCCAACTTGAAGTGAGAAACGAGGATCATTTGTTGCGATACCGACATTGCCACCAGTATTAAAGATACTTGTATATCCAAGACCAACATCAATATCTTCCCACTGTGATGTAGGCATCCCTTGTAAAAATCTTGCGTCACCAAAAAATGTTACAATACCAGTTCCACTTGCTGTAACGATTCCGCTTTTTATGCTAACACCTGTTCCAATAATTTCAGTTGGTTCAAAAGTAGTGACCGTTAAGAATCCTATATTTGCCTTTGTAATTGTTGCAAAACCAGATATGTTTACATCACCACGAACATCAAGAGCTTCTGCTGGAATGGTGGTTCCAATACCAACCAGACCAGTGGAAGTTACCAACAGATTGTCATCATCAACCTGTACACCATTACGAAAATTAAAATTCTTCTTGATATTTGCCATCAGTTAATTTTTTAGTTATTTATGATCTATCGAACGCAAAATTTGCTCTATATCCATCTTGAAGCACGTAGTGAAAAAATATTTGATGATAATAAAGTTCGGTGTTTTTATTTTTTGATTCTAAAAAACTTTGAAGTTTACCTGGCATCCTATTCCTCCAGTGTGGTCTTTCACAACCTTTATAAACAATTCCATCGCCAGGTTTTAAATTAACAGATACTTCTTTACCATATTCTATTATTTCTCTTTTCGTTGAATCCTTGTAATGATCCTGAGTTTTTATAAAAAATGGCCATTCTTGATTAATATTTGAACTTACATGAACAGAAACGGATATTTCACAAGCATCACGATCAACATGGCGAGTTAATTCTTGTCCAGCAAAATAAAAACGATCATAATAATAAGTATTATACAATTTTCTACCTATGAACTTCTCAAGAGTTCTACGTATATCACTATGTATTTTGTGATATTGAGGATGTAAATATCTAGCTAAAGAACCCTCTACTTGGGATTCAACTTCAGTATGATGATAATTTTTTAATTTTTTACCATACCATTTCATGACACCTCTTTCTTTTGGTGGTTCATGATATAATTTTTGAGGGTCATATAATTCTTCAAGAATAAAATAACCATTTTCTTCAAAAAATTGATTATATGTCCAACTTGTGCCTGTATTTTGCCATTCTCTAAAAATAATATCGTCTTCTTGCATCATTTCCACCTCGGACCTAAAACCCAACCTACAATTGATCTTCTTACACCTCTCGTAACTTCATGGACTTTATGTTTTGTCCTTGAGTCGAATAAAATAAGTGAACCTCTCTGACGAGGTGCAATAAATGCTTTATCATGATCATCAATAAATTCAACATTTCCACCTTCATAATCATCTGGGTGTGATAATTGAAGAGAAAATGATATTTTTCTTATATATTCTGTATTTAAATTCAAATAATCTTGATGTAAATCTGGATTATGAGTTGACCTGCTTGGTATTTGTTTTACTTTAGGTATATAACAATCTTGAATAGATGAATCAGTATGCCAATCATAAAATTCACCCTTTTCATATTTTGCAAATTGGAGACTTTCAAAATCAATATGACTTATATCAAATTTAAAATTATCTCGATTTGCTTTATGTACATAGTGCATCAAAAATCCAGTTATCCAGTAATCAGATGACACCCAAGTATTTTTCGATTTTCTTATTTCATCAAAATCAAGTTGTCCTTTTAAATAAGAAGGTCCCATCTCTTTTTCAAAATTATTAACTAAATCTTGATATAATATTTCAATTATGCTTGATGGTAAATTTGTATAATAATGAACTGATTGTGAACTCATATCAAATTTAATGCCTTTTATATTATAGAAGTAATTATAGAATATGTCAAGTGGTTATTTTCTAAGTGTCTGTAACTTCAACCCAACCTTTTGTATTATTGCACTAAGAAACCATAGAATATACTTTCATTTTGCCAGTAAAAATTGGAATCAGTATTTGAGTATCCCATAGCGATCATATATTGCCCTGCTGTCATATAATTTAAAGCTGTTATTGAAAATGAATAATACTGAAATCCATCATTATCATCGTATATCGCATGACCATAAGGATAATCACCACCTGAGTTATAAGCTCCATCTAATCCGAATGCAACTCTAAAATAATTACCATCACCACTATCAGTTCTCTGATTTAATCCAAAGAAATAATACCCATCCACGGGTGCTGTAAATCTATGGTTTGATGTATTAAAATTACCTCCTACATCAAAACAACTGTTTGATGAATCGTCATTATATGGAATTGTATTCCAACCAGTAGAACCAGGATTGTAACTTGATGTCATCTGTGCCTTAAAGGCTGGGTTTTTTTGTTTTGTTACATAACCATTTTGATCAATGGACATTGCCTGAGATATTGACCCTCCTGATGGTGAAGTGTAAAATCTAATTTTTCCATCATCTTTATTTGTTGTATCATTACCAGCAGTTAAATATATTGCAGCAACTTCATGGTTATTATTCCACTTTGCATTTATAATTCCTAAAGCTGCATTAGCACTTGTTCTTGCTGCATCAAATTGAATATTTGTGTATTCATTTCCAGTATTTGTTAATCTAAGTCCTAATCCTTGTGTAGTCGAAGTTATATTAAGCAAACTTGCATCATAAGTTAAAGTTGATTCACCATTTAAAGTATTAGCAGTACCAGAGCCAGTAATAACTCTGTTATCTGCGTTGTTGTTTATTGTTGTTCCTGATACTGTGCTCCATGAAACCGCACCACCTGAACCACCACTTGTTAATACCTGTCCTGCGGTTCCATAGTTTGCACCACCGATTCCTATCTGCCCTGAACTTGATATTCTAATTTTTTCACTTCCACCTATCTGAAGAAGTAAATTAGATGTCTGATTAACATTACCTGTTAAATTACCAGTAACATCACCTATAAGATTACCAGTAAAACTTGGTGCGGAAATTGTACTAGCAAAACTTACACCAGAGAAAGTATCAATAATACCATCTGTTGCAGTTATTTTATCATTATTATTAACACCACTGATTTCTATCGCCATGTTACTTTTTGATTATTTATTATTTTCAAGGGAATTAACCTTATCGGTTAATTCTTTAACTGCCTCAATCAAGACTGGAATTAATCTTTCATAACGAACAGATTTAATTCCGTTTCTTTCTCTTGTGACACCAGGTAATCCTAATTTCTCAACTTCTTGAGCAAGAATACCTGTATCCATCCCCGTATTACCCAATTCACTTGCTTCAGGTTTCCAAGCAAATACATTACCAGTAAGAGACATCACCTTGTCTAGAGCATTTTGAATTGGAGAAATGTTTTCTTTCAGTGTAATATCAGAAGAACTAAATGCAACAATATCATTATTACTATGAATTTGTTTCTCTGCTAATATGCCACCCTCTGCGTGAATTGAGCCATCTGTGCTACTTCCTTGTTGTGTTGATGCAACATGTAATTTATCTGAAACAAATAATTCACCAGTTACATCTATATCAGCGGTTGAAGCAGTTAGAATTAAGTTTCCACCAGTTGATTCAATAGTTCTTGTAGTAACATCAATTTGAATATTATCAATAGTTGCTGATGTAGAGACATCAAGAGTTCCTGTTATATCAACACCATCAGATTTAGTTGCTAATTTAGTAGAACCATCATGTGCTAATCTAGTCTCACCTGATGAATGGTCTAAAACTATGAAGTTTTCTCCAGATGTTTTCTCAAAAATCATCTGATTCTGACCCAATCTAAATCTTAAATCATCATTTCCTGTATGTTCTATTTGTGTTCCACTTGTAGGTGTGTGTTTAAATGTTGCATCATCAGAATCACCTAATGATATTCCAATATTATCTTCTAAATGAAGTTGATTATTTACAACATCATATTTTAATTTTTGATCTATTCCACCTGTAACCATAGTGCCACTAGTCACATCAGTGAAAACAATAAATTGGTCACTACCTGATGTTGGCTGACTTATCTCAGCACCAGTGTTAGTAAGGTTCGCACCATTACCAAAGAAATTAGTTGCAGTTATCGAACCAAATCCTACAATATCTGGAACTCCAGAAAAACCTGTATTATTACCTACTAAATCACCACCAATATGAACACTCTTTGCAATTCCTACTCCACCCTCAACAGTCACAGCACCAGTTGTTGTGCTTGTGGAATTTAATGTATCCTTAAAGTTAGCATCTCTTGCTCTAATTTCTGGTTCAATTGTAATTTGTTTTTGGTCATCAGAAAGACGAACATCACTATTAAATGTAACAGGACCATCAAACTGTGATAATATTTGTTTTGATGAACCACCTTCAACTAATAGTCTCTCCTTAACGATGACTTCATCAGCAACAAAACTGAGTCGATTTGGATCCTCACCCGTTACTGTTGGGACAGGTATATCAAAGGTTGTTTGTTGTCCACTTGCAGATGATATTTTTGTATTTCCAATATAGAAATCACCCTTGTCATTCATACCAGTGTAAACAACGTTACCGCAAGATGTTTCCTGAGATTGATTAAGGAACTCCTCCCTCTCAGATAATGTTCTATTTTGTAATTGTGGAAGTGCAGTCGAATAGTTACCTGGACCAAAACCAACATATTCAAATGTGTGTCCCGAAGACCTTAATATAGATGGTCTACGAAGTTCTATTGGAATCGGTTTTATTTTTTTAATTCTAGAGTTGATTAAATGATTTTGAGAATTAGTTCCTAATGAACCACGTACCACCGTAAGGTCATCTCCTCCACCACCAAGTGAACTTGATGCAACACGCATAATCTCACTTCCAATCTGGATGTATGATCCAAGAGGGAAACGTTTTGTTATTGAGGTTGCATCTATGCTTTGTGCGGAGGTTAAACCATCACCAGGTAATTTAACTTTAAATGCAGAAAGTGAAGTATCAATCGTCTCATTAAGTATTAAGGTTTCATGATCAAAAGCATTATAACCTCGAACAGCAATATTTTCTCCATCAGATCCAGAAATAGCTTCATTATCAGACAAACCATGTTTTAAGATATATTTTGGATCTGTTAAACTGGTTGTTGTCTTAGCAGAGAATGTATTTACTCCTACAACAGAGGTAACAACAAAATCTCCAAGATTAGAATCGCTACTATTCAGTACCCTGAATTTATTACCAACAGACAGTCCATGATCTACTGGTGTTGTAAATTCAGTTATACCTGTTGTAAAGTTTGCAGTTCCAACTGCAACCCAAGGTCCCATGTCTTGGATTTGCTGACCATTTAATATAACATCAGTTGCTGTTTTTGTAATTGTTAGTTGCTTAGAACTGTTTACTGATGCAATACGATGATATGAGTCAGTTCCAGTTGATAATCCCGTAACTTGTACATAATTACCAGTAGCTGATGATATACCAAGAGTTCCGATAACTATATTTGCGTTTGGTGAACCACCAATACCACCATCTGCTAAAGTTGAACTATCAAAAAATAGAGTCTCACCATCTGCATAACCTGATCCACCTTCAGTTATTTGAACTGATGTGACTGCATTACCAGATACTTCAACATGAGCAGTTGCACCATCCCAAGGTGCTGACGTAGGAGTTGAATTATTATTAAAAAGTTTAATATTATGATAAGTGCCATTTACGTGACCACTACCACCATTTAATGTTGTATGAAATTTAAGAGATTGTAAACCATGCTCTTCATCTAATGTGAGCACTGCGTTAGTTCCATTATCTGTTAATGTTGAGATTCCAATTGATAAATCAAAATTCTTCAAAAATTGGTTTGTAGTCTCTCTTGTAATACTATTCTGTAAACTGTTAGTAACAACTTCACCTATCGGAAATCTCTTTGCATAAGATGTTGCTGCAGGTGGATTAGCATCTACATTATCACGATCATACTCAGGGTATAAGTTGACTATGTTCTGATTATATTTGTTTTCTTTAAACTCATCAGATACTTCATCAATTGAGTTATTACTATTCAATACGAATAGATGATATACACCATCTTGAACATCTTGAATATATGGTGATATTGTTTCAGTTCTATAGATGAAGAAATTTCCACTATTGTTGTTCCTATCAAATCTAGGAAGTGTAGATGTGCGAGTATGTGTATTGTTGATAAAATCACCTACGGTATGAATCACACCATCAGTATCTGTATTAGAATATCTAAATTCCTTATCATTAACAATCTCATTAACAGTGAATGTACCATTATAACCTTTATTGAATACACCAGCACTATTGGTAGAACTTTGGATATTTCTAACAACTATTTGATCACCAACACCTAAATTATGAATCTTATCAGATCTAACTTTAACTAAATTATCAGTGCTATCAAAACTAGCATGTGATATAAATCTAGTATTACGATTAAATTCATAGTCATTTGCTGTTAGAGTGTTTTTATTAAAATCTGCAGCGGTAAGTACATTTGTAGAACTTGAATCTTGTAATACAAATCCATCTGTTGGATCTCTACCATTTGATAATTCTTTTGGAACAATATATCTTAATTTGTATATTTTCTCATCTAAACTTCTATCGTCATCTTTTCTTAATACATATGTTAAATCATCTTGTGATGCATTTGCATATAATGCAGTACCGTCATGAATAGTATTACCAGCTGCTAGTGTATGGACAAACCACTGTCCAGCAGTCGAATCAAATTGTATTGGATGACCTGGTTCATTCGGTTTCTTATCTGAAACTCTACTTATAATTCTAAATTTATCTGTTGTATTTGCAACTGTATTTACAAAAACAGGAACCGTAAGATCTGCATTAGTTTTTGAAGACGCAATACGGATTTGATTAGGAGATAAAGATGTATCCTTCGCATTCGTAATCGCAAAATAAACACGATGTGGTTCAATATTTTCAGGTAAATCTCCATTATCGGATTGAATTCTAATTGATTCGCCATTTGCTAATTCATGAGAACCTATAATTGTAAAAACAGATTTTAGAGATGCAGACGCAGCAGAATGAGTTGCCTCTACACTCTTCTCTGATGTATTGGTCGTTCCAGAACTACCATTTGGCATAACAACAGTTGCTTCAAAAGTGCTTCCATTCTTATCTACAAATAGTTTTTCACCTTTTTTCGCACCAATACGGAAACCTTGAGCGATATGTGATGGTGGTAAAGTAAGGGTATTTTGTGCAAATAAGAAGAACTTTGTAGGAGTCGTGCTCTTTCCAACCGCTACATTTGGTTCCGTTTGTAGATATTCAATTTGCTGATTCTCATTAACAACTGCACGAGGAGTAATGACAGATGATATAAATCCCTTATTATCTTTAGCAAATGGTTCTTTCTTAAATCCTTCAGCAACAAGTGCGAATGAACCAAAGTTAGAGTTAGAGTTTGTAATTGATGCGTCAGCACCATTTATCATTTCAAAGTGAGCATGGAAACCAATTGCAAAAACTGAAACAATCTGAACAACAGCATCATTACTTACTTTAATATGGGTTGTTCTAAACTCTTTTCTATAATTTGCTTCCTGATCTAAGTGAAATACAGTATTTGGATTGGTTGATGATGATTCAGAAGATAATAATGCACCTGTTTGTTTTGAGAAAGCAATACCACTATATCTTCTATTAGTCTTGTCATATTTAACAAATGCTCTATCATCTTTTTGTAGGGACACCGCAGTAAACTGAGCAGTAACCATTGATCTGAAACCTGTTGCCTTGGCACCATCTGCATGCAAACCTTGCATACCAAATACAGAACGCATCGAACAGTTAAAGATGTATGGAGACGCACCAGTAACTGTATCGGTTTCGACTAATACTTGACCATTTGCAGAACTTAATCCTCCAGCAGAACCTGCTGGTAAGTTTGGACGAACAAATGGTAGTGAGTATTGAAATCTATTTACGTCAATAACATTTGATACTTTAGTTGATATATTGTAATCAGCAACGTTTACACCACGAATTTTTATTGGTGTGCCACTTGATAAATTATGAGGAACAATCGTTGTTACTGTGACAACTTGACCTGGTGTAGCACCATCACCTGATTCAATATTTGAAATTGTAAGTGGGTCTGTAGCAAAAGCACCAACTATTTCAAATTCAGGTCTTTGTGGTGCAAATGCTGCCTCTGCTTTTGGATATTTCTGATCAATCTCACGATTTGATGCTCTATTGAAAGCATTACTTAATTTACTATAGTATATGTCTAGGTCTGTCAGTTCACTAAATTGCTCTAGTGTATTAACACCATCAGCATATTCAAATGCAGTAATCTTATGGTGTGAAAATGTTGGTTTAGATTGATTATTTACACTAAAGTCAGATGGATCTGTATATACAAGACCTGATTCATCACCATCAAAAAATGTAAATTGCCAAAAATAACAAGCACCAGTGATTCTGAATATAGCAGTGCTCTTTACATTAGGATCTGTAGGATTTGGGACATATAATGGTCTAATTTTTGTTTTTCTTAAGTCTAATCCAACAATTGAAGTACCTCTAGGTACAATAACTCCACCATGAACACTGTTAAATTTATATAAAATATTATCTTCTTGACTTAAATCAAAACTTGAATTGAGATTCAGAGTTAAAGTATTAATTGCACCCGTAGATGCACCACTTGGACTTATTGCCTTTGCGGTACTAGATTCATTACGAATACCAAAACCAGGTCGATTATCTATTTCATGATCACCTGGAAATAATAGTATCGTTGTTCTTTCTACTAAATCATTATCATCACCTTTAAGATAGGAGAATCTCGCAGCTTCAATAAGTGCTCTCTGAATTGTTTTGAAGGGTTTGGTTAATGAGTTACCTTGATTTTCAATACCATCGGTTGAATCAAGATCATTTGGATTTAC
>CEUH01013111.1_pt1 | contig 14298 bp, 14 predicted proteins | sample 356461 | NCBI WGS metagenome assembly CEUH01 (sample SAMEA2623275, study PRJEB7988) | marine metagenome | isolation source: saline water (ENVO:00002010), including
CCGGCTTTTTAGCAGCCGGCTTTTTAGCAGCCGGCTTTTTAGCAACAGATTTTTTTTCTTCTATACTCGTAATCTCAACCTTTGTCAAATGAGACCGATGTCCATTTTTAACTTTATATCCTTTTCTTCTTTTCTTCTTAAAAACAATTACTTTATCTCCTTTAAGATGTTCAATAATTTTGGCTGAAACATTAGCTTCGTTAACAAGTGGAGAACCAACACTTACTTTGCCTGCATTATCTATTAATAATACTTTATCAAAATTTATTGATGAACCCTCTTTGGCATCTAACCTATTAACATAAATCTGCTGATCTTTTTCAACTTTAAACTGCTGACCAGCTATTTCAACTATTGCATACATTATTACTTTTTTTAAAAAATGGTTTGCAAATCTAAAAAAACTAAACTGATGAGCCAAAAAATATATCTTATTTTTTTAGCAAATAAAAAATACGAAACAAAGTAAAACTTAATATCGTTAAATAAGTTAAATTTGTAATTAAATTATGAGTAAAATTTTAAAGTATTATATACTGGTATTTGCATGTTGCTGTTTTGTAAAAACAAACTCTCAAACTAAATGCGGGACAGATCACATAACAACGATGCGAGAGGATAATCATAAATCCTATAAAATGTCTAGGAAAAATGTCAATGAAGAGACAAAAAATTGGATTTTAGAAAATCAAAAATATCTCAACAATACTATCATAACAATTCCTGTTGTCGTGCATGTTGTTTGGAAAACAAACATTCAAAATATTTCTGATGCACAAATCCTATCTCAAATTGATGTTTTAAACAAAGATTACAGAAGAACTAACATAGATCAAATAAATACTCCAACTGTATGGCAGTCTATTGCAGCTGATTGTCAAATTGAATTTTGTCTTGCCTCGATAGATCCTAATGGCCAACCAACAAATGGAATTGTTCGGGTTCAAACAGACCAAGATCAATTTGGAATGAATAATGACATACATAACAGCGTAGCAGGAGGATCTGATGACTGGCCAAATGAAGACTACCTTAACATTTGGGTTTGCAATCTAGGAAATGGCCTGCTAGGATACGCAACACCTCCCAGTTCATGGATTGGAGATGGCGACGGATTAGTAATTGGATATAACTATTTTGGTACAATTGGTACTGTTCAACCTCCATATAACAAAGGAAGAACAGCAACTCATGAAATAGGTCATTGGCTAAATTTAGATCATCTTTGGGGAGCATGGGGAAGTTGTGGTAATGATAACGTAAGTGACACACCAAAACAAGAAGAAGAAAACTATTCATGCCCAGGATACCCTACAAATATAAATGCATGTAACACAAATAATCCTGATGGAGATATGTTCATGAATTATATGGACTATACAAATGACGCTTGTATGAATTTATTTACAAATGGACAAAAGACAAGAATGATTGCCGCAATAAATCAATATAGGCCAAACTTGCTAAATCATAGTAAATGTGAAAATTCAACCTATACAAGCGAATTTTATAATAAAAAAAACCTAATCAAAATTATAGACATTCTTGGAAGAGAAACTAAGGAAAAATATTTTAAAAATCTACTTTATATTTATGATGATGGATCAGTAGAAAAAAGATTTATAATTAAATAATTTTAAAAATTTAAAATTATTTTAACCAATCAAATGACTGATGTAAATGTTGCATTTCATCTTGTAAAAATTGTAAAATATAAACTGGAACTTCCTCTACATTATTTTGAATGAATGACAATTCTCCATATATAAAGAAACTTTTTTGATCTGAATAATAAAAAATTACAGACTTAGGAACTGGCCCTTTGAATGTCCAAAAAAATCCAACAAGAGAATCATTTTCAATATAGCTGTAAGAATCTTCAGTAGATATCTTAAGCATGTAGTCTCTAATATAAATGCGTAAACCTTCCAATTGATTGAAAAATTGATCTGGCTTATCAATTAATATTAAATCCAAATTGATTTCAGCTTGATAAAAAGGAAATGATAAAGAAACATCATTATCTTTGATATCAATATTGCAGTATGATGGTGCATCAATTGAATAAAGATTATTAATTTTTATTTTTTCATAGGTTTTTGGAGGTAAATTAATAGCAATATCAGCTTTTGGCAATGGAATTGATATTTGTTTTTTTTTCCCATTTACATATAAAATCAAAATAAATATTAACAGAATTATTACTGAAATAATTTTATTCATCAATTGTAACTTTTATTCTTTTAATTCTTCTTTGATCTGAAGATTCAATAGTAAATGTGAATGGAGGAATTTTACATATTTTTCCAATTTTTGGTATTTTACCTTCAATTTCTAATACCAAACCAGCAAGCGTATCAGATTCTCCTTTCAAACTATCAAAATAATCTAAATCTATCTTAACAATTCTTAAAAAATCATGAATAGATATTTTAGCATCAAATATGTAATTGTTATTATCTAAAACTGAATAAATATTATCATCAACATCAAACTCATCATTTATTTCTCCCACAATCTCTTCTAAAACATCTTCTAAAGAAACTAATCCAGAAGTACCTCCGTATTCATCGACAACAATTGCAAGGTGATTTTTTTTATCTTGAAATTCTTTCAGAAGATCATTAATCATTTTAGTTTCAGGAACAAAAAAAGGTAGTCTACAAAGTTTCACCCATTCAAAATTATTATCTTGTTGCAAATGAGGGATTAAATCTTTGATATGTAATATTCCAATAATAGTATCAATTTGTCCACTATAGATAGGTATTCTAGAAAATCCTGAAGATAAAATATTATTAATAACATCTTTAAAACATGTACTTTTTTCAATTGCAAAGATATCAACTCTTGATTGCATAATTTCTTTTACATCAGTATTACCAAACTCAACAATAGATCTTAGTATTCTCTTTTCATCTTCTTTTGCATCATGATCAGTTATATCAAGAGCTTTAGATATCTCATCAGCAGATATCTCTTTTTTAGAAGTGGTTAACTGATTATTTATAAATTTTGAGGTTTTAATTAATATGTTATTTACAGGAGAAACTACTTTTTGTAAAAAAATCAAACTTTTACTCATTTTCAAGGAAAAATTTGCAGAGTTATTATTTGCATATACTTTTGGCATAATTTCTCCAAAAAGCAACAACAAAGAAGTGACTATAACAACTTGAAAAACAAACTCATAAACTTCCGCCTCGTGAAATATAAATGCTTTTTTTGTAATGTACGAGGAAAGAACCACTATACCAACGTTAATAAAATTATTTACAACCAAAATAGTTGCTAATAATTTGTTGGGATGCTTCAACAACTTGAATATATTTTTATCATTTATCTCATTAATCTCATTTGGAGTTAATGAAAAAAAAGCAACTTCAGAAGCTGAAATAAAAGCAGAAGATAATAATAGAAATATTAAAATTACAAAACTAAAAATAACCTCTGTACAAATATTAAGTTCAAAAATTGATAATAGTGTAAAATAACTTATGGGGACTTCTTCCAAATTAGAATATTTTAGTTAAAAAGGAAGATCATCTTCTGTTTCATTAGTATTGGAAATATCTGAGCTATTAATACTAGATGACTCTTCTGAAGCAGTAGATCTTTTACTTCCTAGCATCGTCATGTTATCAGCTAAAATTTCAGTAGTATATTTAGCATTTCCATCTTTATCCTCCCATCTTCTGGTTCTTAGTTTCCCTTCAACATAAACACTGTCACCTTTTTTTAGATACTTTTCTGCTACCTCTGCTAATCCTCTCCAAAATACTATGTTATGCCATTCAGTTTGACTAACTCGATCTCCTTGCTTATTCTTATAATTTTCAGTTGTTGCTAAGGAAAAATTAGCAACAGCAACTCCATTATCGAGATACCTTACTTCTGGATCTTTTCCTAAATTACCAACTAAAATTACTTTATTAACGCCTGACATATATAAAAATTATATACAAATATACATACTAATGATCTAATTCAAATTATTTTCACAAAAAAATTTATGTAGTAATACTGAAACAGGATAATGAATAATATCTTCTTTATTTACCTCTTCAAAACCTTTTATTTTAATATTATCCGATTTTACATACCAAAACTTTGCATATATAAATTGATGAGATAATTTGTGTTGATATTCTTCTGAAACAAACTCAATTTGAACATCATTATTTTTGAAAAAATTTTCCCACTCCTTTGTTTGCGAAATAGATTCTTCAGAAATATAACTGTTTAATTCAATTGAAGGTAAATCATAAAGCCCCTTCCATATACCAAATTTTCTTTTTCCTAATAGTATCGAATTAGATTTTCGAATAAATAAATAATGAATGTATTTATCTTTAACTTTAATCTGCTTAGACTTGACAGGTAAATTATAAATAGAGTTAGTATTATACGCAACACAATTACAAGTAAAGGGACACTCTAAACAATTTGGAGAGCGAAAAGTGCATTGCAAAGCCCCGAACTCAATTATTGCTTGATTATGTTCTGCAGAATTATCTTTATCTAAAATCTTATTAGCTAAATTTTGATATATTTTTCTTCCTTGATAAGTATCAAATGGAGCTTCTTCTCCAAAAAATCTTCCAATAAATCTTATAACATTACCATCGACCGCAGCATGTGGCAATTTAAATGCAAAAGAAGAAATAGCAGCTGCAGTATATGGCCCAACTCCTTGTAGATTAATAATATCTTCATATTTTTGCGGAAATTTACTTGAGTAATTTTGTTTAATTTTTTTTGCTGCCTTATGTAAATTTCTTGCCCTTGAATAATAACCTAATCCTTGCCACATCTTAAGTACATGATCCTCATCTGCATTTGCTAAACTATCGATTGTTGGAAAAGTACTGATAAATTCTAAATAGTATTTAATCCCATATGAAACTCTTGTTTGTTGCAAAATAATTTCTGATAGCCAAATAAAATATGGATTATCAGTATGTCTCCATGGCAAGTCTCTTTTGTTCTTGTTATACCATTTAACTAGATTTGAGCTTACATTCATTAGTGATTAATCATATGGAACTAACATTATATATAATACATATATATAAATTAGATAAAGTTTTAATATATGTTATATATTTGCGACTCAAAATTAATATATTAAAATAATTAAATTTAATAAAGCATGACAAAAGCAGAGCTTGTTAGTAAAATTTCAGAAAAGACTGGTGTAGAAAAAATTACTACATTAGCCATTGTTGAAAGTATGATGAATGAAATTAAAGATTCTATCAATCTAAATGAATCTGTTTTTCTTAGAGGATTTGGTACTTTTAAAGCAAAAAAAAGAGCTCAAAAGACAGGAAGAAATATTAAAAAAAATACTACTATTATTATTCCTGAACATTACATTCCTTCATTCAAACCTGCTAAATCATTTGTAAATAATATTAAAAAAAACTTAAAATAAAACTTTTTTAAAAAGTTAAAAAACATACAATATGTCAGGAGCAAAGAAAAAGAAAAGACTAAAAATTGCGGTACACAAGCGCAAAAAACGTTCAAGAAAAAATAGACATAAAACTAAATAATTGTTGTAAATTAAATTATACTTACAAAAAGCCATGAAATACGATCTTATAATCGATTCAAGGCCTTCTGAAGTCGCTATCGCGCTTTTACAAGATGGACTTCTTGTGGAATTACACAAAGAAAAGCATGACAACAATTATTCAGTAGGTGATATATATTTAGGTAAAGTTAAAAAAACAGTTCCTGGACTCAACTCTTGTTTTGTTAATGTTGGTCATGAAAAAGACGGATTTTTACATTATCTTGATTTAGGTCCGAAATTTAATTCTTACAAAAAATATACTTCACAATCAATAAATCAAAAGATAAATACAGCTTCTTTAAAAAATTTCAAAATAGAATCAAAATTAAATAAAGAAGGTTCAATTTCTGACGTAATTAATTCTGGCGATGTTATTCTAACTCAAATATCAAAGGAGGCAATATCTACAAAAGGGCCTAGATTAACAAGCGAAATCTCTTTGGCAGGACGATACATGGTCCTCATTCCATTTTCAGAAAAAGTTTCAACATCTCAAAAAATAGAAAATCCAGAAGAACAAAAAAGGTTAAAAAAACTAATCAGAAGTATAAAACCTAGTGGATTCGGTGTTATTATCAGAACAGTAGCAGTAGGAAAAAAAGTTGCAGAACTTGATAAAGATTTGAAAAATTTATACAAAAAGTGGCAACTTATTAGCAAAAAACTTAGAGGGGCAAAAGCAAAAACAAAGATTCATGGAGAGTTAAATAAAGCTTCTACAATTCTGAGAGATTTATTAAGTGAAAACTTCAATAAAATTTATGTAAATAATATTGATTTGCAACTTGAACTTAAAGAATATTTATCAAGAATTGCACCTGATAAAGAGAAAATTGTACAACTTCACAAAAAGAAAACCTCAATTTTTCAAGAATTTAATGTTACCAAGCAAATTAAACTAACATTTGGTAAAAATGTAACAATGAAAAAAGGAATTTATTTAGTTATCGAACATACAGAAGCATTACATGTTATTGACGTTAATAGCGGAAAAAAAGTAGACTCTAAAAAAGATCAAGAAGAGAATGCAATTGCTGTAAATCTTGAAGCAGCTAAAGAAGTGGCAAGACAACTTAGATTAAGAGATATGGGAGGTATTATTGTAGTAGATTTCATTGATATGAAGCTTGAAAAAAACAGACAACTATTAACAGACAAACTAAAAGAAGCTATGAAAAATGATAAGGCAAAGCATCATGTTCTCGCTCCTACAAAGTTTGGATTAGTACAAATTACGAGACAAAGAGTAAAACCAGTTATGAATATTGATACTAGTGAAAAATGCCCAATGTGTGAAGGAAATGGGAAAATAGATTCAAGTCTAATATTAGTTGAAAAAATAGAAGCTAAAATACATAACTTAGTAAAGCAAACTAAAAACCATATTCATATCTCTACTCATCCATTTACCGCATCATATTTAAACAAAAAAGATAGTTGGCTTTCATCATCAATTTGTAAAAAATGGAGTAAAAAATTTAAAAGAAAGATAGTTATTAGTGGAGATGAAAGGTTACATCTTTTACAATATTCTGTTATTGACTAACATTTTTTTCCATTTTATTAACTTTTTTTGAGTAAAAAAGTAAAATTATTACTGAAAAAATCATTAGAAATAGTCCAATTAAAAAACCATATTTTATATTATCATTAATTTGAAAAAATGGAATAGAAATCAACCCAATTAGTAACATTCTAACAACAATATTCAAAGTGCCAAAAACTGAATTAGTTCTTCCAATTAGATTATTTGGAACATGATTAAAAATAAAAGTAGTTCTCAATATTCTTACTCCTGCATTAGTAATCCCAATAATAAAATTAGCTAAAAAGAAAATCCAAATATAGTTATATTGACTCAAAAAAAAGTAAGATATTGATGCCCAAATCATTAAAATGATAACTGAATTAACTACAAATACATTTTTGAATAACCTCAGTATTAATAAGCCAGAAAAAATTGCTCCAAATGAATAATAAATTTCAGCAGAAGCAAACACATCTCCTTCTTTCATTAAAAAATTTTTAACATAGTCTGGAAGCAAAACATGTATTTCAACTAAAGTAAAAGCAAATAACATATATGAAACAATACCAAAAACAAAAATAGTCTGATTCTGCTTAAGGAAAAAAAAACCTCCCTTTAGTCTAGAGAAAAAACCATCTAAATTCATTTTTTCTTTTGACACTCTTTCATACTTAATTAAGAAGAAAATTATAATAACAATTAAATAAGTAAACGCATCTAATAAAAATATTTCATAAATATTCCATTTAATAATATTAAATGGTAATGGTATTGTAATTCCTGCTATTTCAAGAATATTATTTTTGGTACCAGTAAGTAATATAGCTGCAAATGCACCTGCAAGTACTGAAGTTACTTGTCCCTGAATTTCGATATATGAATTTAGTTTTCCATAATTTTTACGCTCAGTTATTTCTTGACCAAATGCATACAAATTTGGATAATGAACATTATAATTAAATATTGTAATTCCAAATACAAAAACAACTAATATTTTTGGAAAATCTGATTCTAAATTGTAATACATTCCGTAAAAACCAATACATCCGATAATTGCACCACAAATTAAGTTTAATACAATGAAGATACGTTTTCTTGAGTACCTATCGACTAATGTTCCTGCGTATATACCCCAAAAAAGAGTTAGTGCTGTAATTATTAAATACCAAAACCAAAAAAAATTTGTCTCAGATATTTGTGCAAAATACCAAGGAATTGCTAACATACTTATTCCTTGAGCTAGTCCAGAAACAATATTGGATAAAAAAAGAAGAAAAATAGCATTTTTATTTTTCATGATTACAAAATTAACATATAATTATTTAAGTTGTATTTTTGATTTATGAAGAATAATCTAGACAATTTTAATAATACAAAAAATTATTTTAGAAATTATTGTTCATCACAAGACAGATGCCTTGAGGATATACGTAAAAAGCTTAAAAATTTTGACTTGACTAAAGAAGAAGAAGATAAAATAATTAAAACTTTGTTTAATGAAGATTACTTAAATGAAAAAAGATTTGCTAAATCATATTGTAGAGGGAAATTTAATATAAACAAATGGGGAAGAGTAAAAATTGAATATGAACTTAGGAAAAAAAAAATAAAAAATAAAGATATCCTCTCGGCATTAGATGAGATAAATGATTTAGATTATCAAAATCTATTAAATAAACTATACGTTAAAAAAAGTAGTCAGATTAAAAGTGTGGATAGATATTTATTCGAAAAAAAACTAGCAAACTTTTTGATTAATAAAGGATTTGAAAGAAGTATGGTGTGGGATTTAATTAAAAAAAACAACAATTAAATTATGAGTTCAAAAGATACTATACAAAATCTTATAGATAGAAAAGAAACTTTATTTAAATTTCTCAATATTTTAGAAAAAGAACAGGAAATATTATCGTTAGAAAAAATCAGTCAATCAAATGATTTTTGGGAAAATCAAAAAGATGCCAAAAAAACTTTAAAAAAAATAAATGATCTCAAAATTTGGATAGAAGGGTTCAATAAAATAAAAATAAACTTAGAGGAGCTAGAAATATTACACGAGCTTGATGCCGAGAAAAATGAAATTGAAACTCAGCACATTAAAACACTGGAAGCAATTGAGGATTTAGAATTTAAAATTATGCTAAGTTCAGAAGAAGATAATTTGTCAGCAATAATGCTTATCACACCTGGTGCTGGCGGTACAGAAAGCCAAGATTGGGCTGAAATGATTATGCGTATGTATTTAATGTGGGGAGAGAAAAACAACTATAAAGTCAAGACATTGGACCTACAGAAGGCTGAGCCAGCAGGAATAAAGTCTGTTACTCTTGAATTTGAAGGAAACTTTTCATTTGGTCATCTAAAAGGTGAGAACGGTGTTCACAGACTTGTTAGAATTTCTCCTTTTGATTCAAATGCTAAACGACATACATCATTTTCCTCAGTATTTGTTTACCCGCTTGCTGACGAAAATATAGATATTACAATTGATCCATCTGAAATTAGCTGGGATACTTTTCGAGCAAGTGGAGCGGGAGGACAGGGTGTAAATAAAACAGAATCAGCTGTTAGACTTAAACACCAACCTACTGGAATTACTATTGAAAATTCAGAATCAAGATCTCAGCTAGAAAATAAAAATAAAGCAATCCAGCTTTTAAAGTCTCAACTTTATGAACTAGAAATCAGAAAAATACAAGCTGAAAAAGATAAATTAAATGATTCTAAGAAAAAAATTGAATGGGGCTCTCAAATTAGAAATTATATACTTCACCCGTATAAAATGGTAAAGGATGTAAGAACTAATTATGAAAGCTCTAATCCGGAAGCTGTTTTAAATGGAGACATAAATCATTTTATCAAAGCATATCTTATGAAGTTTGGTCAAAAATAGTATTTTTATAAAATGAAAATATATCACAATCCAAAGTGTAGAAAAAGTCGAGAAGTAGTAAACTTATTTAGAGAGAAAAATATTAAATTTGATACTGTCGATTACATTAAAAATGAAGTGACAAATACTGAACTAAAATCAATTTTAAAAAAATTAAATATAAAAGCAATTGAATTAATCAGAAAAAATGAAAAAATTTGGAAAGATAATTACAAAGACAAAGTGCTGAATGAAAAAGAAATAATTGATGCTATGATTAAAAATCCTAAACTGATTGAAAGACCTATTATAATAAGTAATGAAATTTCGTTAATTGGAAGACCAATTGAAAATGTAAAAAAGACTTTTCAGCTATGATGGAATTTGGTCTTTTTCTAACTTACCTTCTTTAATCCAAACGTAAATAAAGTATGGAATTACGCTAGCAAGAAATAACAAACACCAAAATGCCATAAAAAAAATAAATATAAACACTAAAAAACCAATAAACTTCATAAAAAATTATTTTCTACAAATTAACAATAAGTAACAGACATATCAAAAAAAAATAAGATGAAATACAGAAAAGAAAAGGATACAATGGGAGTTGTTGATGTTCCTAAAACAAGATACTGGGGAGCGCAAACACAAAGAAGCATAAATAATTTTAATATTGGAAAAACATCGAGTATGCCTTTAGAAATAATATATGCATATGCATATCTTAAAAAAGCAGCAGCACACACTAATTTTGATCTTAAAATATTATCTGAAAGAAAAATGAACATTATTTCTGAAGTATGTGATGAAATTATTAATAAAAAACTAAATGACGAATTTCCTCTTGTTATTTGGCAAACTGGCAGTGGAACACAAACAAACATGAATGTAAATGAAGTAATTGCAAATAGAGGAAATGAAATTCTTGGATACTCATTAGATTCTGAAAAAAAAGAAATTCACCCAAACGATGATGTTAATAAATCTCAAAGCTCTAACGATACATTTCCTACAGCAATGCATATTGCAGCATATAAAATATTAATTAGTGATACTATCCCAGCTGTAAAGAAATTACATTCTACTTTGAAAAAGAAATCCCAGGAATTTAATAATGTTGTTAAAATAGGAAGAACTCACTTAATGGATGCTACACCATTAACTTTGGGGCAAGTCTTTTCAGGATATTCTGCACAACTTAATTACTGTATTGAAAATTTAGAGAACAGACTGAATCGTCTATCAGAAATTGCTCTTGGAGGGACAGCAGTTGGAACAGGAATAAATACTCCTAAAGGTTATGATAAAAAAGTTGCTAAATACATTTCTTCATTTACTAAAATCTGCTTTACAACATCTAAAAACAAGTTTGAATCAATCGCATCTCATGATGCAATAGTTGAAGCTCACGCATCACTCAACCAATTATCGGTATCTTTAAATAAAATTAGTAATGATATCAGAATGCTTGCATCTGGACCTAGATGCGGTATTGGGGAAATTATACTACCTTCTAATGAGCCTGGTTCTTCAATCATGCCTGGCAAAGTTAACCCTACTCAGTGCGAAGCTCTAACAATGGTATGTGCTCAAGTCATGGGAAATAACACAACGGTTTCAATTAGCGGAATGCAGGGTCAATTTGAATTAAACACCTTCAAGCCCGTTATAATATCTAATTTCTTAGAATCTGCTAAACTATTAGCTGACTGTTGCTTATCATTTGAAAAAAATTGTGTGAGAGGAATTATTCCAAATTTTAAAAAAATCAAAGATAATTTAGACAATTCGTTAATGCTTGTAACTGCTCTTAATCCAAAAATTGGATATGTAAAATCTGCGGAGATTGCAAAATTAGCTCACAAAAATGGAACTTCCTTACGTGAAGAAGGAATAAATCTTGGCTATCTGTCTGGAGAAGAATACGATAAATGGGTTGATCCTAAATCAATGTGCTAAACTTTAGCGATTTCCTTTTTTAATATTCGTAACTATTTTTTTTATATACTGCTCATTATCTCTTCGACAAATTAGTAATTTATTATTACTTTCAATTACAATATATCCATGAAGACCATGAATTGCTACAACTTTTTCTTTGGGAACCTTAATAATATTTTGTGATGAATCTGAAGCATATACTCTATTGCCTTTTATTGAATTATTATGCTCATCTTTATTTAAATGTGTATATAGAGAACCCCATGTTCCTAAGTCACTCCAAGAAAAATTCGAAGGATATACATATACATTATCAGATTTTTCCATCACTCCATAGTCAATAGAAACATTTTTACATCCAGGATAAACTCTGTCAATAAACTCTTGTTCATTATCAGTATTATAAAAAACTTTTCCCGCTTCAAATATGTCATAAATATCTCGCAAAAGTTTTCTAAAAGCTAATCGGATAGATTCTACATTCCAAATAAACATTCCAGAATTCCATAAAAAATCTCCACTATTTAAAAAATTCAAAGCTAACTCTTGATCTGGCTTTTCAGTAAATGTTTTAACCTTTTTAATTTTAGTATACTTGTCTAAAACTTCATCTGTGTATTGAATATATCCATAGCCAGTATCAGGTCTTGAAGGAGTAATTCCTAATGTTATTAAAACATTATTATTCGCAACTACTTCTAAGCAATTATTTACAACTTTACAAAACTCATCTTCTTTAAGTATTAAATGATCAGATGCAGCAATTATCATACTAGCATTAGGGTTTATATTGTGGATTTTAAATGAAGCATATGCAATACATGGTGCAGTATTTCTCATCGTTGGTTCACACAAAATATTTGAGTTTGGCAATTCAGGAAGTTGAGTCATGCATAGTTGCTTGTAAGCAAAATTTGTTACAACATAAATATTTTCACTAGGACAAATTTTTAACATTCGAGCATAGGTCGATTGAATTAAGGTACTTCCAACTCCTAGTATATCTATAAATTGTTTTGGTAGATCTGAAGTACTCTCTGGCCAAAATCGAGATCCAATTCCACCAGCCATAATGACAGCATAGTTGTTTTTATTCATAGTTATAAATTCTTTCAAGTATGAATTATGCGAAATTACAACAATAAATTTACTTATGCATTTTAACTTGTGTTAAAGGATGAAATAAGTAAACTTTTCCAGTAGAAATTTCTTTGCATTTATAGCGTTTTCTTAGCTTGTTAAGAATAATAAATTTACGTTCAGAATATGTAAAAAAAGAATTCTTGTCATTAATTTCTAAAATAGTATTCAAAATACAATCATCATATAATTGTAGAGATTTTGCCAAGTCAAGATCTGAATATGTAGAAGCTTTAGGTGAAATTAAATATTGACTTAATGGATTTAATATGACATCTGGAAAATATTCACTGCTCAAAAAATTTAACATTAAGAACTTAAACTTATTTTTCCATTCTTTTCCGTGTGGATCAACGGTATTTTTATATTCAACATATACAAAAGCATGGGCAAGCTCATGCACTAAAGTAATTAAGAAAGAATATTTATTTAAATTATCATTTATCGTAATATACATGTTGCCTTGATAAACCTTAAAATCACCGAGCTTAGTTTTTCTTTCTTTTGAAAGTTTAACTTTAACATTTAGTTCATTAATCCATCTTTTTAATAAGTTATGAGCTTTAGGATTTAATATTGAAAAAATATTGTTCATTATAAGTAAAATGAATAAATTATTACAAATATTCTAAAGTTAAAATCCGAGTGCATATGAGAGATATCCAACCATCAAGGCAATGATTAATCCAAATAAAGAAATTAAAAAACCATCTTTCTTGTTATTTGCTAACAAAGGAAAAATTCCATCTCCACTTGTTGCAATTGATGCTGTTATGAGAGCTGAAAGAGGAAAATTATCAACTGTTAGAAATGCAGAAGCAACAACAATCATTCCTCCACAACCAGGCATTACTCCGATTAAGCCAGAGAACAAAATAATTAGCAAAACTACTGAAGATTGCATCCATTGATTAAAAGTATCTTCTCCAATTATGATGTCTATAAAATAATTAGATACTAATAAACCTATCAAAACATATGACACTACCATAGAGACATCTAAGATTGCATGAGACAAAACAGATTTTAAATTATCATGGTCACAATGACAGCCATGTCTTTTATAAACAAATGAAGTTAAAATGTAATAAATTAAGCATGTCAGGGTAAGAAAAATTGATGCGAGATAAATTATATCTAAAGATAAATCTCTATTTAAAACTATAGTTAAATCAATTTCACCACCCCAAAAAGCCATTATGGAGCTTGGCATGAGAATTATTGACAATATTATAA
>CEUH01147825.1_pt1 | contig 14289 bp, 14 predicted proteins | sample 356461 | NCBI WGS metagenome assembly CEUH01 (sample SAMEA2623275, study PRJEB7988) | marine metagenome | isolation source: saline water (ENVO:00002010), including
GTAGATAACAACGGTTGCGATACTTCCTTAAACTTTAATGATATTGTATGTGTTCAACAACCCCTTGCCTCTTTTTATACTAATCCCAGTTTGATTGGACCCGGAAATGGAGAAATTTATTTCTTTAACACCTCTGTTGGTGCGGAATCATACTTGTGGCAATTCGGAGATGGGGAAGTATCTACCCTTTTTGAAGATGCGCACACTTATGACGTAACCCAACAAACGGGATATCAAGCTACGCTAATTGCTTTTTCGTCTATCGGCTGCCAAGATTCTATTTCTTTACCTATTACCTACCAAGAAGAGCTAATTTACTATATCCCGAATTCATTCACTCCAGACGCTGATGAGCATAATCAAATCTTTAAACCGGTTTTCACGAGTGGGTTTGATCCATTTAATTATGAAATTACTATTTATAACAGGTGGGGGGAAATGATTTGGCAATCATTTGACCATAATCAAGGTTGGGATGGAACACATTCATCTACTAAGGCAATACCCGTTCAAGAAGGTCAATATAATTGGGTGATTAAATTTAAGCCGAAAGATACCGACGGCAAGGTGATTATTCATGGAATTGTAAATGTTCTAAGGTAAGAAACCTATTTATCTGAACTTAAATTTGAAACCAAGAAATCACGGTTCATCCTAGCAATATTCTCCAATGAAATACCTTTAGGGCATTCCACCTCACACGCACCTGTATTGGTACAATTTCCGAAACCTTCTTTATCCATTTGACGAACCATGTTTTGAACTCTATTTTTAGCTTCAACTTGACCTTGTGGTAAAAGAGAATATTGAGAGACTTTTGCTCCTACAAAAAGCATGGCAGAGCTATTTTTACAACTTGCAACACAAGCACCACAACCAATACAGGTGGCTGCTTCAAATGACTTATCCGCATCATCTTTAGTAATAGGGATTGCATTTGCATCAAGCGTATTTCCAGAAGTATTAACAGAAACAAATCCTCCAGACTGTTGTATTCTGTCAAAAGCTGACCGATCAACCATTAAATCTTTTACAATTGGAAAAGCCTTAGACCTCCACGGTTCAATATATATTGTATCTCCATCATTAAAACTTCTCATGTGAAGCTGGCACGTGGTGTTTCCTGTTATCGGCCCATGTGCTCTTCCATCAATATATAAGGAGCAGGAACCGCAAATACCTTCTCTACAATCGTGATCAAATGTTACTGGTGATTTCTTTTCGCCAACTAGCTTTTCATTGAGTTGATCTAACATTTCCAAAAAAGAACTGTCCGTAGAAACATCACTTAACTCGTACGTTTCAATTTTACCCTTGGCTTTACTATTTTTTTGTCGCCAAACTTTTAACTTAATATTTATGTTTTTCGATGCCATTCTTTTATTTGTAATTCCGATCTGCTATTTTGATTGATTCATACTTCAGCTCTTCCTTATGAAGCACTGAATTTCTTGCATCAGCATTCATATATTCCCATGCAGCAACGTACTTAAAATTAACATCATCTCGTAAAGTTTCACCCTCCTCGTCTTGGTATTCCTCTCTAAAGTGACCTCCACAAGATTCTTTTCTGTTCAGACCATCAACTGCCATTAACTGACCAAGCTCTAGTAAATCGGCCACTCTTAATGCTTTCTCTAATTCAGCATTCATTTCAGAAGCCTCGCCCGGTATAAAAACGTCTTTCCAAAACTCTTCTCTTAGCAAATGAATTTCTTCAATGGCACTCTCCAAACCTTCTTTATTCCTACTCATACCAACCTTGTTCCACATAATCACTCCAAGCTTCTTGTGGAAATAGTCAACAGAATTAGCTCCCTTTATGTTCATTAATTTATTTATTTGACCTCGAACCTCATTTTCTGCATCTTCAAATTCTTTACTATCAATTGAGATTGCACCTGTGCGTATGTCATCCGCAAGATAATTGGCCAACGTAAAAGGAATTACAAAGTATCCGTCAGCAAGACCCTGCATTAAAGCAGAGGCTCCGAGTCGATTGGCCCCGTGATCAGAAAAGTTTGCCTCTCCAGCCACAAAGCATCCAGGAATTGTGCTTTGAAGATTATAGTCGACCCAAACTCCGCCCATGGTATAATGAACAGCAGGATAAATCTTCATAGGTGTTTCATACGGATTTTCGTCCGTGATTTGCTGGTACATCTGAAAAAGGTTACCATATTTTTCTTCAACCCATTTTTTTCCTAGTTGAATGGTTTTATCGTCACTCGGACTTTTATCACCTTGCGCATATGCAACTTGCTTGCCTTTAGTTTTAATTTCTGTAGCGAAATCTAAATAAACACCTTCATTTGTATCGTTGGCCTCAATACCATGACCCACATCACATCTTTCTTTTGCAGCTCTTGAAGCCACATCACGCGGCACTAAATTACCAAAAGCAGGGTACCTGCGTTCAAGATAGTAATCACGATTTTCCTCCAAAATCTCAGTAGGCTTTAATTTGCCTTCACGGATCGCCTCAGCATCTTCTTTGTGTTTTGGAACCCATATTCTTCCTGAGTTTCTTAAAGACTCAGACATTAAAGTTAGTTTTGACTGATTTGTTCCATGAACAGGTATACAGGTTGGATGTATCTGAACATAACAAGGATTCGCAAAAAGTGCACCTTTCTTGTGTACTTTCCATGCCGCAGATGCATTACTACCCATAGCATTTGTGGATAAGAAATATACATTTCCATAACCGCCTGAGCATATCACGACGGCATGCGCAGAATGTCTATCAATATCACCTGTTACCAGATTACGCGTTATAATACCCCTAGCTTTTCCCTCTATTTTTACCAAATCCATCATTTCATGACGGTTGTACATCTTCACACGACCCAACCCAATTTGTCTGGATAATGCGGAATACGCACCAAGTAATAACTGCTGTCCGGTCTGCCCTGCAGCATAAAAGGTTCTTCTTACTTGAACACCTCCGAAAGAACGATTGTCCAGAAGACCACCATAATCTCTCGCAAATGGTACACCTTGTGCCACACACTGATCTATAATACTCACCGAAACTTCAGCAAGGCGATACACATTTCCCTCTCTTGATCTGTAATCACCACCTTTAATTGTATCATAAAATAAACGATAGATACTATCTCCATCATTTTGGTAGTTTTTCGCCGCATTAATTCCGCCTTGGGCAGCAATTGAATGTGCCCTTCGCGGTGAATCCTGAAAACAAAAGCACTTCACATTGTAGCCCATCTCACCCAAGGAAGCAGCAGCAGATGCACCAGCCAAACCAGTACCCACAACGATTACGTCTATTTTAGGACGATTATTGGGAGCGACCAGTTTCATCTTATTTTTATGATTGGTCCATTTTAAGTCAATTGGACCCTCAGGGGTTTTCGAATCTAGTCTGATTGCCGACGAATCATGGCTAAATCGAATGTTGTCACGTTTCTTCAAAAACTTCGGAGTACCTTGAACTTCAGCTTTTTCCTTTGAAAGTGCAATCACTAATTGTTTTCGCGCCCAATCATTCCAATCAGTTTGTGTAAACGCAGTATGTTTTCGAGACAACATTAATTCTCTAAATTCACTTTTTAGATGATCTCGAATCTCAGCAAGCCGCTCTTTAATTCTTTTAAAATGATTTACATCGTGAGTTGGAATTTTCTTTCTAGATAAATCAATAACATCTGCCTCTTCACCTTTCTTGAAATTCCAACCGTGCTTTTGAATAGTGAGCTGAGTACTCGCTTTAATTTGTATTTTATTACGACCATAAAACAAACGAACGTATATTGTTTGTTTGTCTTTTTTAGCATCTTCTTTTAACCTTCCATATGTATAATAAACATTCATCTGCTACAAAAGTATTAATATTTACGACATAGTGTACGACATTTTGCTATTTTGATAAAATTTAATCACTTAATCTGCTAAGATTTAAAATAGACGATTACCGGAATAATCGCAAATAAAAATGGCACAATAATAGCAAAACCTCTTCCTATAATTCCAACCAAGGGCGTATACTTGGGATGATTTAAACCTAGAGATTGAAAAGCTGAAGAAAAACCATGCCAAAGGTGAAAAGATAGAACACACATTGAAAGCACGTAAAAAATCGCACCCAAAAGACCATAAGGGATGCCACTTTTACTTTTGTTTTCTTTACTGAAAAACTGCATGACAACGGTATGCAAATCTTTATAACCTTCTCCTAAAACTTCATCCTCTTTTCTAATTTGTTGATTCTTTGCATTTTCAAGTTCTGCCATTTGTTCCGCTGACAAATCGTTTGCCGTGACATAAGCATTAAACTCATTTTCAATGGATTTATTCATTTTATCAGCTCGCATAATCAACTGCGTACCTTCAGTATCACCAATCAACCTAAGCTGTGCTGTTGTAATTTGTTCACCCTTGTGCGTAAGATATAAAGTATCTTGAGCCGTTTGTGAGTAGTAAGAATGCAAAGGAACTTCTGTTGTATACTTCATTTTCCACCAAAAATTGGACATGTGAGTTGCTATAAATACAAGAACTAGAGTACCCAAAAGCGCCATATATCTCGAGGTCCATGATGAGTTCGCTGAAGGCTTTGTATATACATATTTAACTGGTCTTGCTCTTTTATTTTGAATAAGTAAAAAGATTCCATCTATCGCGTGAAATAAAATGGAGAAATAAGTTAAATATGACAGCAGCATAACCGCCGGGTTATGGGTCATAAAGTAAGCATACTCATTGAAGATTCTTTTACCCTCTTCACCTGTTTTAAAAATCATTTGCAAATTACCTAAAAGGTGCCCCACTAGAAAAAGACACAGAAAAAGACCCGTTAAGGCCATGTAATATTTTTTAGCTAATGAAGATTTAATAAATGCAGAATTGCTCATGTAAAAATATACTTCTCTACCAAATACAAAGTTACGTCTAAAGAACGTATGAATGAAAAAAAGGTTCTTATTTAGAACAATTATACATAACTCAGCCTTACGCCTTTTTTACGAACCTCAAGTTCTACCTCATCGCCAATAATCATGGCTCTATTGTCCGCAATATGGCCAGTTGGAAAATTGAAGCAAATAGGAAAATTATTGTGCTCTACTTTTTCAAGGATAGCCTGTTCGTATGTCATACCGAAAGAAGGGCTTGTATCTTTCAGGTCAGTCATACCACCAATCACTAAAGCTTTTATTTCGTCAAAAACCCCTCTCTTTTTAAGCGCAAACAACATACGGTCAATGTGATAAAGCTGCTCGGATAAGTCTTCTATAAATAAAATTGAGTCCCTAAAGATATAAGCATCAGATGTCCCAAGAAGACTATATATAATACTAAGATTACCCCCTACAAGACGACCACGCGCCGTTCCAATTTTATTCAAAGAAGATGACGAAGCCTCAATAAAAAATGCCTCCCCGAATAAAGCAGAACGAAATGTTTCTAGAGCATCTTTAGAGTTAACCTCAAAATTGAGAGGCATTGTGGCGTGTAAACTCATAACAGAAAGTCTTTGGGCTCTGTGATGCATAACTGTTATGTCACTGAAACCAATTAGCCATTTAGGACTGGAATCAAAATTACTCCAATTTAATTCATCAACGATTCTTATGCACCCGTAACCCCCACGAGCACAAAGTATTGCTTTTGCCTCTGGATGGTCAATAGCTAATTGAAAATCCGCCTTACGATCATTGTCGTCACCTGAAAAATAATTATGATTACCCAGAGTATGTGCTGCACATTCTACTCTAAGGCCCCATGACACCATAAGCTTTTTTGCCAAATCAATAGGCGCTTGATCTATACTTTTAGCTGGAGAAACGATGTAAATCAAATCTCCTTTTTCCAAATTACTTGGCCGTCTCATTGTATTGCCCTCATATATATTTAAACCGAAAGTAAATGACTCAAATACCTTTTGATATTTATGAGAATAAATATAGTCAAAAGGACGGATCAATTAGTATAGTAAAAAGTATACGATCCTTTGTCCATTCATCTTTAAAGGATTAAATTTGTCGGCTATGTTAATTGGTGAAGATTTTACAAAAATACGTTTAGACCTAAGTGGTATTGTTATACTCGAGCCGAATGCAATTATTTCGGATCTTATCATGGGGTTGGTTAGCTTTTACATAGCAAAAAAATTATATTCAAATCGAAAATCTAGTGGATTTGTGAAGTATTGGTACTACTTTTTTTTAACATTTGGCTGTGGAGCGATCCTAGGATCAACGGGGCACGGATTATTTCACTATTTAGGTGCTCAAGGTAAATTTCCCACTTGGATTTCCGGAATACTTAGCACTTATTTTATTGAGAAAGCCATGATCAAGTCTTTTGAACGTCATAACAAAAATAACATCCTTGGAAAAATTGCTTTTTTCAAAATGATTACTGTTTTTCTCCTGGTAATCATAGTTATTTCATCAGCTGAATTTGACAAAAACCATACGATTGGATTCCTACCTATCGCGATCAACACAATCATCGGAGTATTAATATCAGTTAGTGTCATTAGTGGTGCAAACATAAAAAGTCAAAATGAATTTAAATGGCTCATCTATGGCGTTTTAGCGATGCTTCCGAGCGCTATAATATTTTTAATGAAAATAAACTTATTTCAATGGCTCGATAAAGGGGATTTATCTCACCTATTCATGACCATTGGTATATATATTTATTTTGTAGGCATTAAAAAGATTGATACAGCAACAAGTCCTTTTAAAACTATCGTTGGATAGTTAATAATGAGGATTCGGTAACATCTTTGCCATCCAAATCTTTTGCAGAGAAGTAATAAAGATATGTGCCTGCGGGCGCTGGTTCACCATTTAGCATTGTCCCATCCCATTGGAAGTCGGGATCTCCTGATTTGAAGACGGCTTGATTTTGTTGATTCAAAATAATAATCTGAAATTCCAGCTTATCTTTCATTTTGATCTCAAATATATCATTGACCCGATCTCCATTAGGAGTAAATATATTTGGTAATATAATTCGTTCTTCCAAGGCAGTCTCAACGTCCTCGACCTCTTTAAAGGCTGATTGTTGCGACTGAACTTGCGAAAGGGATTCACTAGAAATTGGAACAACAGGGGTCTCATCAAGAATCTCCTCAACGGGAATATTGGCAGAAACCACAGGTGATTCCGGGCTTTCCTCAGGGAGAATTTCAACGTTGGACTCTTCAATTATTAAAGAATTTGCTTGGCTTTCAGAAGGAGTTGACACAGGCAAGCTTTCGTTTATGGTAATCAATTCAGGTTGAGTTTCCTGAATACTTTCATTAGAAATTACCCTTTCTGATGAAAGCGATTCTGATTGGGGAAGCATAATTGCTGGAGATGGGCTTTCCTGAACATCAGAATCTTTGGTTTCAGAAGAAACGGACTCATCTAAATCCTCTTCTTGTAAAACAGTATTTTCAATAATTTTTTCCGGTTGCGTTTCGTCAGAGGACATAAACATAAAACCTACAACACCGACGGCGGAGACACCGACAACAACTGCGGCAAACTTTAGGAACGAAGAAGCACCTGCCGCGGAGGTTGAGGCTGCGGAGTGTCCAAGAGCACTAGAAACACTTGACCACACCTCTTTACTTGGCATGACTTCGTGAGACTGTAGCTTGTCTCTGAACAAATCTTTTAAAGGATCTTTATCGCTCATCAATTTTTTTTATTCTTTCTTTCAAATATGCTCTCGCTCTTAAATATTGAGATTTGGATGTGCTTTCGGCAACACCCAATTCCTTCGCTATTTCCTGATGCGAAAAACCTTCAATTGCAAACATGTTGAACACAACTCTATACCCTGGCGGCATTTCTTGTATCTCTTTCATCAACTCGTCTGCTGATAATTTTTCAAATATATGGGCATTTGTCGAAAGTTTATACTCTTCTTGCTCTAAAGGAGCATCAAACTTCAGTTTTTGATTTTTTCGAATTTGGTCTAAGCAGGTATTTACAACAATTCTTCTCATCCAACCTTCGAAAGAGCCCTTTTTGCTATACTCTGGAAGCTTTGAAAAAACTTTAATCAATGCCTCCTGAAGTACGTCTTCTGCCTCGTCATTGTTCTTCATATAACGCAAACAAACCGCAAAAAACTTAGGCGAAAAACTATCAAATAACTTTCGCTGAGCCCTTTGGTTACCTTCAATACAACCCTGTATCAATGATAATTCATCCATAGCCCGCCTTTAAAAGACTCATATTTACACCTAAAAGTTGCATCAGTCTTACAATTCTTTATTATTTCCTTTAATTTCAAAAACAGAATAAATCATATCGTGGTCTGAAAAACGATTCCATTTTTCAGAACTGATACTCTTAATCCAAGTACTTATTTGTTTCGCCCTTGTGTGTTTTTTTAAAAAAATATAATCAATCCATACCGGTTTACCTTTGACAGGAAATAAATCTTGGTCAGCAAAATTTGCAGTTGCATTAAGTGGTGGTGACAAATCTGGCAACTCTACTTCCAAGCTATTACCCAAATATGCAAACAATTTTTCATCAGGCGTTATGTTAAAGTCCCCTGCCAAAATCACAATTGATGAATCTTTAATCAAATTTACAACTTCTGTAAGTTCTATAAGTTGAGACTTTTGAACACTTTTTGCTGCCGAAGATACTCCCGCCTGAAGATGCGTTCCAATGATGTGAAGATCCTGTTTGTGAAATTTTATTTTTGCCGAAACAACACCCTTTTTTGCCAGACCATCCGCACCTTTTGACTTGGAGTAGGAGACGAACTTTTCTTCAATAATTGGATATTTTGAAAAAATCATAACACCTGAAGAAACCCCAAAAAATGATTTTGGACCAATGGATGTATGGTATTTATACCAACCATCAAGCTTTTGAAGCAGCCTTTTTCTGGCTCTTTTATGAAAGACTTCCTGAAGCACAACCACGTCTCCTCCACAACAGGCTAAATAGCCACCAATACCCGAAACTCGATCTATCTGGCCATCAGACAATATTCCAGGACGCAAAAAAATATTCCAGCTCAACACCTTTAGTGTATCTGTTTGTGTCGATGCATTTATAGGTAGAAATACCCAAATCATTAAAAAAACTAGCCGGTTAAAATTCATCACAATAAAGTTAAAGGAATAAAGCCAAACAAAAGTTGGTAATTTAGATGTATGGTTAAAAATTTATTATTACTAATCTTTTATATAGGTATTGCAGGTTTGCTAAAGTCACAAAACCATATGTGGCATGTTGAGATTGCGTTAAACGATCGATTAATTCTCCCTTTTTTCATTGAGGAAAAAAAGATGAAAAACGAGCCGCCGCTCTATTCTATAAAAAACGGTAGCGAAAAAATTCCTTTAGACCAAAAAAAACTGACCAATGATACAATTCAGCTATCATTTAAAGAAATGAACAGTCATTTAAAAATCATTTATACTGATTCAAATTACTTTCTAGGTCATTGGATAAATGAAAATAAAGGTCACAAATTCCCTTTATCTGGATCAAAAGGAAATTATAAAAGGTTCGAGTCAGCAACAGATGCTCCATCCAAAGAAATAGTCAAATCGTATGAAGTTACATTTGGTGGTCCAAAAAAAAATTGGCCAGCAGTAGGACTGTTTAAACAGGTTGGAGATGAGCTAACAGGTACCTTTTTAACAGAGACAGGGGACTATCGATACCTAGAAGGAAATGTTTTCGGGGATCAACTTTATTTATCTTGTTTCGATGGGGTACACGCTTTTGTGTTCACTGCAACAATATTTGGAGACTCATTATCTGGAAAATTTTATAGTGGTGCATCATATCAGACTGATTGGAAAGGTGTCGGTAATGAAAACGCCGAAATTGGTAATCCCAACACCTTAACCTACCTCATAGATCAACGCTATGATCTATCTCAAATCAAATTCAAGGCACTTTTTCTCGGAAATAAAAAAATTAAATTCAAAAACAAACCACTGACCATTATCCAAATTATGGGCAGCTGGTGTCCCAATTGTTTGGATGAAACAAATTATTTTAAAACCCTTCATCAAAAATACAAGGATAGGGGTTTACAGATCATAGCACTTGGTTTTGAAACTCAAAAAACAATAAGAAAACGTAAAAAACACCTCAAACGTTTTAAAGAAAAAGCAAGCATCCCCTATTCAGTATATTTAGCAGGAAATGCAAGTAAAAAAGAAGCTTCTCAGGTTTTCTCAATGCTCAACAGCATTAGTAGCTTTCCCACTACTTTATTTGTCAATCGGAAAGGTGAGATTATTCATATTCATACAGGATTCTATGGTCCCGGGACAGGAATATACTATGAGCGTTATATGGCAGAAACTGAAGGGCTTATTGAAAAGGCTTTCGCGAAGGAGAATAAATAGAATTACCAGCTTCCGCCTGCTCCACCACCGCCAAAACTCCCGCCGCCAAAGCTCCCACCACTGCTAAACCCTCCACTCGAAGATGAGCTGAAACCACCGCCATAAAATGTACCACCGCCTCTACCGCCAGTATTTCCATTCTTTCGGGCAAAGAAATAAGCCAACAACCAGAATATTAAAAATATTCCTGCGAACCAAAGACCGCCATTACCGCCCCCTGCATTTTCAACATAATCCTCTGAACTGTATTCGCCATTCGCCAAATCAATTAAGACGTTTACCCCACTATTCACTCCTTTACTAAAATCGCCTTCTTTAAATGATGGAATCACCTCGCTATTTATAATCGTCCAAGTCACGGCATCTGGAATTGCACCTTCTAATCCTTCACCAATGGCTATAAAGGTTTCTCTTTCACCTTTTCCTCCTGTAGGTTTTATTAAAAATACAATACCATTGTCCTTATCCTTCTGCCCAACACCCCAAGAATCACCTATACCAGTCGCATACTCTTCAGGACTAAATCCAAGAAGGTCATCTATAATGAGCACTACGATTTGATTTCCTGTACTGTCGCCAAAAGCTCTCAAAGTTTGCTCTAGGCGATTAGCCTCCGTCGCATTTAAAAAGTCAGGCATTTCGTTTGATAGGTTATTGTAAAGCCTGAAGGGGTTTGGTACCGCAGGAAGCTTTTGATCAAAGCCAATAAAATGTATTGTGAGAAAGAAAAATGCTGAAAGAAAAATTGATTTTTTCATATTATTTTGATTCATCGTTTTCTCCAAAAGAGATTTCATTACTCAATTCATTTATATCGTCAGAATGATAGGGGAAATGAGTTTTAAGCTGCTCTCCTGCAGCGGTAATACCCGCAATGAGGCCTTCGGCGTACAACCCGTTTTTAAAGCTTCCAATCAAGTTGTTTTTTATCTCATCCCAAAAATTATCAGCGACAGCATCATTAATTCCTTGATCTCCAACAATTGCAAGCTTGTGATCCTTGATAGCCACATAAATCAAAACACCATTTCGAAGCTCTGTTTCATGCATCTTGAGCTTTTCAAAAACTTCAATTGCTTTTTCAACAGGAGCAACTGCACACGTACTATCTATATGCACTCGAATCTCTCCAGAAGTATTAAGCTCAGCATTCGCAATAGCAGATTGAATACCTTCTTTTTGACTTTGAGAAAAGAATTGCTTTGAAAACATTTTATGTTTATTTAAAATTGAACTTCTGGAGCATTTTCAGCACCCGCATTAGCTTGAAATCCTTCTTTTTTCGGAAACTCCTCCGCATTGAGGATCATACTTGTAAAAAATCCTCGAATATAGGTATTGTATTGTTTTACAGTGGCATTATAGTCTTTTCGAGACTTATTAATGCGGTTTTCGGTTCCTTCGAGTTGAGCTTGTAGTGCACCGAAATTTTCAGTAGATCTAATTTGAGGGTAGGCCTCAAAAGCTAGATTGATTGCAGTGTTAATTTTTTTACCCAGCATTTCCATATCCTGAGGCGATTCAGCATTCACAATTCCAGCTCGTGCCTGAGTAACTTGGGTTAAAATACCCTTTTCATTCTCAGCAGCTCCTTTTACTGTTGCTACTAATTGAGGTACTAAATCAGCACGCCTCTGGTAAGCGGCACCGACGTCATTCCAAGATTGATCAAGTGTTTCTTGAAGACCAACCGCTTTGTTGTAGGTTCCACTGTAGCTAAATACCACAATTAAAACAAGTACTAATAGACCAATAATAAGTAAAATAGATTTTTTCATTGTTTGATTTTTATTTGTATAAAATTAGAAAATTATTGCTCCCGCCAAATTATAATTATACTTGAATTCAAATCCTTTTGAAAATAATAAGTGTCTTAAAAGCAATAATATACGATATTTATGACCCTTAAAATTTCAGAAATTTAGTAAATAAATCTTCCAACAAGTCTAGAGAAGTTTGATCTACCATAAATTCATCATCTACAAGGTTATGAATGCCGCTAAATTTAGGTTGTCTCGAGAAAACTTCAACTTCAAGATGATGCAAAACGTCTGTAAAATGACTCTGAGGTCTGATGCCTCCACCACGACCAGCTGCGATGCCTACCAAACAAGCTTTTTTATCCCGAATCAATTTAGGGTCTATAGCATCCATGAAAGATTTGAGTACCCCAGGATAGCTGCCCTGGTATTCAGGAATCACAAAAACAATTTGATCCGCTTTCGTAATGAACTTATCAATAAAGCTCGCATAGCCAGGAGCTTCTTTTTCATACATCACAGAGAAGAAGTTTTCAGGGAGCTCAGAGAGGCAACAAACTTGGACTTCTTCACCGTGCTTTTTTAGCATCTTTTCGCAAGTTCTTGAAACTTTACGACTGTTACTATTTAAACGATTTGTCCCCGATACAATAGTGATCATTCAAAAATTTTTACGAAAGTAATATTTCCTAAAGAAATGCAGCTAATTTAAAGCATACTATTCGAATGAAAACCCTAACTTTCTGGTAAAATAGATCGCCTAATTTATGCCTAATGACAAATTTATATTCTCCAAAAATGAACGAATTCAAGCCATTATTTATTGGGGTTTAATCACAGGCATTTTCTCAACCGTAGTTTATTTTGGAAGCAATGAAATTGCATCAAAAAACACCCACTTTTATCGGCTTTACTTCGAATTTGAAAAAGACATACCGATGGTGCCTTGGATGGTTTATATTTACCAATCATTTGCACTATTGATTTTGATCACATATTTCTCGATAAAGTCTCCACAAAAAATAAAAGCATACTCTGTTAGCTTCATGATTAGCTGTGGTATCGCTGCGGTTTTTTTTATACTCTTTCCTGCAGAGCTCGGATTCTCAAGAACTGAAAATATTGAAGGATATGAATTTATGTTCCATGCTATTCATGCCATCGATAAACCACACAATTTGGCCCCATCACTACATATCGCATATTCCGCATTGGGCGCCTATGTTCTATCCTCTGAAATTCAATCAAAATTCCTAAAAGGAATGATTTGGATTTGGTTTCTTCTGATATGTAGCTCAATCGTATTCGTACATCAGCACCATCTCGTCGATATCTTTTCGGGTATGTTGCTTTCATATTTAGTAATCGACGTAATTTTTAATAAAATGATAACTAGATGATCCTTTATTTAACGTAATAATTATTGGAATTAAGAATTAATTAATTTTTTCAAAATACAAAATGACGTACACTATGTCGTAAATTATATTTTGCCAAATATAATTGTTATTATTAGGGCATTAAAATAGGTTATCTGTGTCAAAATATTTCTTACGAAGAATACATTATGACTGGGATTAGGCCTATGGCTATTTTACAGATGCAGTAGACTACCCAACGAATGGCACCGACAGATTTTGGGGAAAATACGCAACACCATCAGAAGAAATTCTTGGCTTATCAACAAGTATACCTCTTGCTTCTAGAACAGGAAGAGCTACCATTTCTGCAGGAGATATCCCATTGGTTATAGCCCAAAGATTTACTGATATCATATTTTAAACAAATGGTTGCAGAGTCATCAGGGTTAACATCTGTGATGGACGATTTATAAGAAGATAAATAATTCAGATCCGTTTAAAATTTTATTACAAGACAGGTTCCCTTCACTGGAGTTATCGTCCTTACAATAAATAATACATTTGACGATAAGACCGCATTCACTCAATTTGTGGCGATTATTTAACTTTCCGATGACCAAAATCTTTATTTTGATGATCGAAGTTGCTCAAATTTGGACAGCCATTTTTAAAATAAAAAAGTTAATCTGAGGCAAAACAAGTTGGCTCTAATGTTGTTAAAACATAAATTCTTTTGCATAAAGTAGAACGATAGATAAAGCACTACTCACATTTGCAAAAATTTTCTAACCTGATAAAAGAGCAAAAATGAGTAAGA
>CEUH01034779.1_pt1 | contig 14061 bp, 14 predicted proteins | sample 356461 | NCBI WGS metagenome assembly CEUH01 (sample SAMEA2623275, study PRJEB7988) | marine metagenome | isolation source: saline water (ENVO:00002010), including
ATAGTTACTAAATCACCCTCGTCTAATCCAAAATTCCTAATATCTAATGTAGGACTATATTTTCTTCTTTCTCTTACAGGATTAGTTTTTGTAAATAAATGACCTCTTGAACGGTATTCATTAATTAAATTAATGACCATGAATTCTTTTTTGACATTTGTAGGAATTTCATCTTCACCAGTGTAGTTGAACTTTGCAAACTCATATCCATCAAAAAATTGTCTCCAACTCTTTTCTACAAGGCGCTTATCTACCAAATATCTTTGATGTAGCTCATCAATAAAATCACTATCAATACTATTTAAAAATGAAAACCTGTCTAAAGCCATAAGAGCAAATATGCAAAATTATTAATCAAAAATAGTTCTTAAAACCACTTTCTTTACCACTAATTAAAAAACTATCAAATTGCCTTTAATTTAAGTCCGTTTAGAAATTAATTTCAAAGTTATATCTAATTTTAAATAATAACTTAAACAACGTAAATTATCTTAGTGTTGGAATTATAAATTTATACAAAATTAGACTATGAAAGTCCTTATTACTGGTGGTTCTGGCTTGTTGGGGTCAGCTTTAACGAAATATTTAATTTCCAAAGAAATAGAAGTTTCTCATTTAACTCGAACTAAAAGCTCAAAACATGATGTTAAAAATTTCGAGTGGGATTGGAGAAAAAATAAAATTGATGAGCGTTCGCTTAAAAAGGTCACTCATATAGTTCATCTTGCAGGTGCTGGTATTGCTGAAAAACCATGGACAAATAAGAGAAAAAAAACAATAGTGAAAAGTAGAGTTCTTACAGCTAGGCTATTGTTTGAAGCAGTAAAAAAATACAATATCAACACTCTTCAAGCATTTATTTCTGCTTCAGGAACCGGCTTTTACGGTGCGATTACAAATGATAAAATATATTCTGAAAATGATTCTTATGAGAATGACTTCTTAGGCAATTGTTGCCTGCAATGGGAAAATGCTGCAAGTAAGTTTGAAGAAGAATACAGAGTTGTTAAGTTAAGATTAGGTGTTATACTCGATAAAAACGAAGGAGCATTACCAAAAATAAGTGGAATAATAAAGAAAGGATTTGGCTCGCCAATAGGAGATGGAAAGCAATATATGCCATGGATACATTTAGATGATGCTGTAAATATTTTTTATTCTGCGATAACTAATAGCAATTTCAAGGGCGCATATAACGCAGTCGCATCCGAACACATCAATAATTCTACACTCACTAAAGAAATTTCAATAGCTCTGAATAAAAAATTAAGGTTACCAAATGTTCCGAGTTTTGTTTTAAAATTTCTTTATGGTGAACTTTCAGAAACAATTTTAAAGGGTGTTAGAGTATCTAACCAAAAAATTAAAAAGCTTGGTGTAGAGTTTAAATACGACACCATTAAAGATGCACTTAAGAATATTTATTCTTAAAATTTTCTATTCATTAAATTGTCAGCAAATTCTTGTAATTTGAACTTCAAATTATTTTCTGTATCTAAGTTTTTAAGGGATTCCATCGCCTTTACATAGAATGAATTTTTAAGCTCATTTGCAAAACTTAATACATCAAATTTATTGTACAAAAGTTTAACACTTTTAACTTTTTCAACATTACTCATGCTTGGATTATCTATCAATTTGATAAGATCCTGCTGCTCATTTAATGAAAGTTTTGATAGTAAATTTATAAACAACACTGTTTTTTTCTTCTCGAGAATGTCACCTCCCTCTAATTTACCAAAAACCTCATTACTTGGATATACGTCTAAAATATCATCATGAATTTGAAATGATATACCTAAATTCAATCCAAAATCGTACAGTAAATTTGCATTGCTAGTATTTGCTCCCCCAACAATAGCACCTATTTTTAACGAGCATGCCACCAGCACAGCAGTTTTTAGTCTTATCATTTCTATATATTGATCAATATTAATATTGCTCATTTTTTCAAAAGCCATATCTAACGACTGACCTTCACATACCTCAATAGCAGTTTGATGAAATAACTCTTGAACTTCCTTCGATTGAAATTTTGATGATGCTAGAATCTTATTTACCATTGCATAAAGTAAATCCCCTGAAAGAATAGCAATATTAGTATCCCATTTTTCATGAACACTAGATTTACCTCTCCTTAGTGGAGCTTGATCCATAATATCATCATGCATCAATGTGAAATTATGAAACAATTCAATAGCAACAGCTTCATTAATGGCTGTTTCAATGTTATTACTAAACATGTGTGAAACAAATAATAACAAGGAAGATCTAAATCTTTTACCTCCTAGTTCAATTATATACTTTATTGGTTCGTATATCGGTAGATTAGGTAAATCTCCACAAATTGAATTTAACTTTAAATCAACTTGATTTTTATAATTTAATAACATTCAAATATTAATTAATCAAACTCATTAGATAACTTCCATAACCACTTTTTAAAAGTGGTAGAGCCAACTCTTTAAGTTGTTTTTCATCAATAAAACCATTTGAAAAAGCTACAGCTTCGATACAACCAACTCCAATGCCCTGTCTTTCTTCAATTGTTTGAACAAAATGAGATGCCTGAATTAGAGATCTAAAAGTTCCAGTATCTAACCAAGCTACTCCCCTTTGTAAAATTTTTACACCAAGCTTACCCTGCTCCAAATAATTCTTATTTATATCCGTTATTTCATACTCTCCTCTTTTACTTGGAGCAATATTATGTGCTATATCAACTACATTGTTATCATAGAAATATAATCCTGGAACAGCATAATTAGACTTAGGTTTTTCAGGTTTTTCCTCTATAGAAATAACCTTATCATTTTCATCAAACTCAACAACTCCGTATCTTTCTGGGTCGTGAACTCTGTATGCAAAAATATATCCCCCATCAGGATCAGTTGAGCTAGTTAATTGTTTTCCCATACCACCTCCAAAAAATATATTGTCTCCCAAAATTAATGCTACTTTATCATTGCCAATAAATGATTTACCAATAACAAAAGCTTGAGCTAATCCGTTAGGTTCTGGCTGTATTTGATATTCAAACCTACATCCTAATTTTGAGCCATCACCAAGTAAATGTTGGAATAAAGGTAAATCGTGTGGTGTAGTTATAAAAAGCACTTCACGAATTCCCGCATGCATTAATGTAGATAATGGATAATATATCATAGGTTTGTTGTAAACGGGCATCAGTTGCTTGCTTACAGCTAATGTTAAAGGATGTAATCTTGTTCCCGATCCACCTGCTAAAATAATTCCTTTCATAAATTATAATTTTTTCCAATCAATATCCTGATCGTCTTGAAAATAATCTTCAGACTCTTTAAAGTTTTTTGTCACAATTAACTTTTCCAAACTTAATAATAACGATGGAAGCAATACCAAATTTGTTAGCATTGCAACAAACAGAGTAAGTGAAACTAAAAGTCCTAGTGCCTGTGTTCCACCAAAATTTGAGGCTACAAATATTGAAAAACCAAAAAATAAAATTATTGATGTATATATCATACTCACACCCGTTTCCTTAATAGAAATTTCAACAGACTCTTTAATGTTTTTTGTTTTTAGCTCTTGCCTGTATTTAGCTAAAAAATGTATAGTATCGTCAATGGAAATTCCAAAGGCAATACTAAATACTAAAATTGTGGATGGTTTTATCGGGATGCCAAAATATCCCATAAGTGCAGAAGTAAATATTAATGGGATTAAATTAGGAAGCAAAGAAACTAAAACCATTCTCCATGATTTAAATAAAAATGACATAAGAATTGCTATTACAAAAATTGCCAACATCAAGCTTATAAATAAATTTTTAACTAAGTATGTAGTTCCTTTTGTATATAAGACTCCAGTTCCTGTGATATCAGCTTTTACATTTAATTTTTTTACAGTGCTAGTTAATTCAGAAATAAAGTTTTCCATTCCATAGATACTATCTATTTCGGAATAGGAACTTGGAAAATGACTAAGCTTTGTGATATCGCCATCAGTTAAACGTTCCTGAACAAGATATCTGATTTTATTGTTATTATTATAAAAATAATATAAACTATCGTTTTTAATTGCTTTTTCAAATAAGTTGTTTTCAGGATTAACAATTGTATTAATTGTATTATTAATTCTTTCAATTAAACTATCCATTGCTGAAGTTCCTATATCAGCAATTTGTAATGTTATTCTTGTAATATGATGTGAAGAATCTAGAAAACTCCCTACAAATCCTTTGCTATTTTCATGATCAAGATTTGTAAAGGTGTTTTTAAAATATTTAGATTTAATAACTCTTGAGAAATATTTTTGATCTTTTGATTTACTAAAATCTAAGTTATACTTTGAGACCTTACCATCTGCATATGATTGAGAAATAAACTTCATTGCATCAACAATAGAAAGTGACTTAGACAGATATTTTTCGTTTTTTAACTCTTCTTGTAATTTCTGTATCTTAGAAATATTGGAAAAATTTTCATAAACTGTATCATTGAAAGTCAAAACTATTTCAAATGGCATAACTCCATTAAGCTCCTTTTCAAAGTATTTAAGATCTTTTACAACTTGATCACTTTTAGGAAGATCATCAACAATATTTCCAGTTGTATGCATTAAACTCATTCCAATTAGGCCAAGTACAAAAAGTAAAGATGTAATCAAATAAACTTGTTTTCTCTTCTTAGTTGCAAAAAAAACTAAATAATCGACTGCGTTAAACATCCATTTTCTGTCCAAATGCTTTGTGTGTTTTGATTTTGGAGGGGCAAGAAAGCTATATATTATTGGCACCAAACAAATACTTATGAAAAACATACAAATAATATTTATTGATGCAACAACTCCAAATTCTTTCATAATATCTGAATGGGTAAAAACAAATGTTCCAAAACCCATAGCAGTAGTTGCATTAGTGAGGAAAGTAGCATTTCCAACTTTTTGAATAACTCTATCCAAGGCTTTGATTTTATTACCATGATTTTTAAATTCTTGTTGATATTTATTAATCAAATAAACACAGTTAGGAATTCCAATAACAATGATTAAAGGAGGAATAAGCCCTGTTAATGCGGTGATTTCATAACCAAAAAGTGTTATTATACCCATTGACCAAACAACACCTACAATAACAACTACAATAGAAATAAAAACTACTTTGAAGGATTTAAAGAATAGAAATAACAGAATAGAAGTTACGAGTAAAGCCAAAAACACAAATAAAATGAGTTCTGATTTTACTTTAAACATTGTAACTGAACGAATAAATGGAAGTCCAGAGAATTTCATGTTTGAAAAATGATCATTGTAAGACATCGCAAGGTCATAGATATCATCTATTAAGGTACCTCTGTTGTTTGAGTTAAATATATCTTTGTTCAAAAATAGCATCATCAGATGTAGATGTGAAGAGTCCTTGTAAATAATATCTTCGTAAAACTTTAAGTTCTTAATTACATTTTCAACACTATCAACCTGCTGTGAACTTAGAGGTCTTTGCTTGATTATTTCTTCTAACTTGAACTTAAATTCTTTCTTTTTTTTGATAATATTGTAGAGATGCCCTTCAGAAAAAATAGAGTCAACAACATACTTGGATGCAAATTTATTGTCTGAATCTTTAATTTCAACCTTTATATTTTTTAAACTATCTCCCATTTCTAACCAAGCATTAAACTTTTTTTCAGAATAAAAATCTGGTTCATTTGTTGCAATAACTACCATCATACCATCATGACCAAAATGAGATTTAAAATTTTCATAAGCTAAAAAGGTTGGGTCATTAGATGGGAGAAGTTTATTAAACTCGTACTGTAATTGAATCTTTCTGGCATAAAATCCTAAAAAAACTGTGATTACGCTCAGTAAACAGATAATTAAAATTCTATTTCTTAATATTATTTTGGAAATAATTTGCCACATAATAATTCAATACTAATGAAGATAATCGCTAAGGTATCAATTAATGATTAAGATTAAATGTATGTGAATAAAGGATTTTATTAAATTTAAATTATTAACAAAAATGCGATACACAGAATCTAAAGTATTTTTAAATTTTGCTTCACTTTTTAAGCTAATTAACTTAACGAAGTTGTTTGTAAGTTTTTTGTATTCAAGATTAAAAAACAATGCTAAAATAATTGGTCACCCTATTGCACTTAGTATAGAACCAACAACAACATGTAACTTGGGATGTCCAGAGTGCCCAAGTGGACTAAAGCAATTTTCAAGAAAAACTGGAAATCTTACCATTGAGCTTAACAAGAAAATAATTGATCAACTTTTTAAAAAAGTTGCTTATATAAATTATTATTTTCAAGGTGAACCCTACATTAACAGCAGTTTTTTCGAATTTGTAAAATATGCAAATTCAAAGAAAATATTTTGTTCGACATCAACCAATGGCCACTTTCTAAATGACAGAAACTGTCAAAAAACTATTGAAAGTGGTTTGAAAAGGTTGATAATTTCTATTGACGGAAACGATCAAAAAACATATGAAATGTACAGAAAAAAAGGAAACTATGATAGGGTCATCAAAGGAACAAAGAACATAATTAAGTGGAAGCAAAAATTAAACAGCCAATACCCACATATTATATTTCAATTTCTAGTAGTAAAACCAAATGAGCATTTAGTTGAGGATATGAAACTGTTGTCTAAAAAACTTGGAGTCAATGAATTTAGAATTAAGACAGCACAATTTTATGATTTCAAAAATGGCAACTCTCTCATGCCTGAAAATCAAAAATATTCAAGATATGTTAAAAAAAAGAACGGCGAATATTACCTTAAAAATAATTTTAAAAATCACTGTTGGAGGATGTGGAGCAGTGCAGTTATTACTGTAAACGGTGAGCTTGTTCCTTGTTGTTTTGATAAAGATGCAAAACATAAAATTGGTAATTTAAAAAAACAAAGCTTCAATGATATTTGGTTTGGTAAGCATTATAACCACTTCAGAAATCAAATACTAAATAAAAGAGAAGAAATTGATATCTGTAAAAATTGCTCAGAGGGTTCTAAAATCTGGGCATAAAAAAAGCCCTTAAAATAAAGAGCTTTTCAAAAGTTTAAAAATATTTACTTTTAGTGTTCATCTCCGTGATCTGAGTGATCTCCATGATCTGAGTGATCTTCATGGTCTGAATGACTTTCTTCTGCTGGTGCAGCGGTTGAATCCATTTCTGCAGTAGCAGAGTCCATTTCCATTGCAGCTTCTTCAACTGGTGCAGCAACTTCTTCAACTGGTGCAACAGCTTCTTCAACTGGTGCAGCTTCCGCTTCAGGTGCTTGCTCAGCTTTTGAACCACAAGAAATCATTAATCCTAAAAGTGGTAAAATCCAAAATTTTTTCATAATTAATAGTTTTATATTTATAATTTGCAAATTAGTCGGTAAAACTGTAGATATTTTACCTAAATTCCTAATCAAGAGTGTAAAAAGTTGTTTTTTTTTATACTTTCATTATATCTGACTCCTTAATTGACACTAATTCGTCGATTTTATTGTTATATGTGTCTGTTAGTTTTTGGATCTTATCTTCGGCATTTTTAATTAAATCCTCGCTGTAACCCTCATCCTTAAGAGATCTAGCCATCTCATTGGCATCTTTTCTTTGTGTTCTGACACTTACTTTAGCGTGTTCGCCTTCAGCCTTTGCCCTTTTAACAAGATCTCTTCTTCGCTCTTCAGTTAAAACAGGAACCGATATAATAATAACTTCTCCGTTATTTTGTGGGTTTAATCCAAGATTTGAGTTAATAATTGCTCTAGTAATTTCATCTAACATGCTTTTTTCCCAAGGCTGTATGTTGAGTGTTCTTGAATCTAAAGTAGTAACATTACCAACTTGAGCTAACGGAGTCGGTGTTCCATAGTAATCAACTTTAACTGCATCTAACATAGAAGGATTTGCTCTTCCCGCTCTAATCTTACTTAGCTCAAGGTTTAAGTGAGATAGAGATTTTATCATTGCTTGCTCTGCATCTTCTAAAATTAGTTCTATTTCTTCCATAATTTTAAATTGTTACGAGTGTTCCTACTTCAGAACCTTCTATTACCTTTTTTAAATTACCAGGTTCGTTCATGTTAAAAACAATTACAGGAACATGGTTTTCTTTACATAACGTAAATGCAGTCATATCCATTACATTTAGATTATTTTCATAAGCTTCATCAAAAGTAAGCTTTCTATACTTAACAGCGTTTTTATCGATTTCTGGATCAGCTGTGTATATACCGTCAACTCTAGTACCTTTTAAAATTACATCAGCATCGATTTCAATTGCTCTAAGTGATGCAGCAGAATCAGTCGTAAAAAAAGGATTTCCAGTCCCTGCACCAAAGATTACTACTCTTCCTTTTTCTAAGTGCCTTACAGCTTTTCGTTTAATAAAAGGTTCTGCAATCTGCTTCATTTCTATGGCAGACTGTAATCTAGTAAATACTCCTACAGATTCTAATGCAGATTGTAGGGCCATACTATTAATCATTGTAGCAAGCATACCCATATAATCACCTTGCGTTCTTTCCATTCCACCTTCCTCAGCTTGGACTCCCCTAAAGATATTGCCACCACCAATAACAATTCCAATCTCAACCTTTAAATTAGAAATTTGCTTGATTTCATTAGCATATTGCATCAACCTACTATTATCAATTCCAAACTGTTTATTACCCATTAGTGCCTCTCCACTAAGTTTTAGAAGTATTCTTTTATATTTCATGCGGTTTTTTTAATAAAAAAAAAGAGAGCTAAAAAGCTCTCTAAATATAAGTAACAATATTATATCGAAAGCGAATAACGCTTAAAATCTGTAACTTTTAGTTCCGGATTTGTTTCTTTAAGAAATTGCCCAACTGTTTTTTTATTGTCTCTGATAAATGATTGATTAATAAGAGTAGTCTCTTTAAAAAACTTATTTAACCTACCCTTGGCTATTTTTTCAGCCATCTCTACTGGTTTTCCTTCTTGAATAGCTAAATCCTTTCCGATTTCAATTTCTCTATCAATTACATCTTGAGGAACCGTATCTTTATCCAAGGCTATTGGATTCATTGCAGCGACTTGCATGGCTACCTGCTTACCTTCGTCTTCTGCATCTACAGTCAAACCAACTAATGAAGCGATTTGATTCCCTGGATGGTTATATGCAACTACTTTTTCAGCATTTATTTTTTCAAATGCAGAAATCTCTATTTTCTCTCCAATTACACCACTTTGTTCAGTTATCTTTGCAGAAACCGATATATCAGAACCAGGGTAATTTGTTTCCATGAAATCTTCAATATTAGAGGAGTTGGTGTCAATGGCTAAATCTACTAGAGAGTTAGCTAAATTGCCAAAATCGTTGTTTTTTGCCACAAAATCTGTTTCGCAATTCAAACATACTATGTATCCTGAGTTTCCAGATGATTTTGCAATTACTAAACCTTCTTTTGCTTCTCTGTCACCTCTTTTTGCAGCTATTTTTTGCCCTTTTTTTCTTAAAAAGTCGATTGCAGACTCAATATCTCCTTTAGACTCTACAAGAGCTTTTTTACAATCCATCATACCAGCTCCGGTTTTTTTACGAAGCTCATTAACATCTTTTGCTGTTATATTCATTTGTAAATAGTTTTTATGATTTAACCGTTTCACTAGTTATGTCCTGTGATTCTGTTTCTTTTTTTTCTTTTTCAGCTTTTTCTTTTGCAAGTTTTTCTTTGGACTGTTTTCTCTCACCAAGACCTTCTTTAATGGCGTCACATAAAGTACTTATGATAAGCTCTATAGATTTTGTAGCATCATCATTAGAAGGAATTACAAAATCAATTTCACTTGGATTTGAATTTGTATCTACCATAGCAAAAACAGGAATTTTTAGGTTTTTAGCCTCAGCAAGAGCAATATGCTCTTTTTTAACATCAACAATAAATATTGCAGCTGGAAGTCTATTCATGTCGGCAACACTTCCAAAAACTTTTCCAATTTTTTCTCTTTGTCTTGTTAACTGTAATCTTTCTCTTTTAGACATTGTATCAGCTGTTCCATCTTTCATCATTTTGTCAATAGATGACATTTTTTTGACAGTTTTCCTAGTAGTCTTAAAGTTAGTTAACATACCACCTGGCCATCTTTCAGTTATGGACGGCATGTTGATTTCTTCAACTCTTGATGAAATAATTTCTTTAGCTTGTTTTTTTGTAGCGACAAACAAAATCTTTCTTCCAGATTTTGCAATCTGCTTCATAGCACTGGCTGCTTGTTCTAATTTTACTAATGTTTTATTTAAGTCTATGATGTGGATTCCTTTTTTCTCATCAAAAATATAAGGAGACATGTTTGGATTCCACTTTCTTTTTAAATGCCCAAAATGCACTCCCGCATCTAACATTTCTTCGAAGGTTACTTTTCCCATTTGTTTACTTTCTTTTTACTGTTTTTAAATTTTCAGCAGGTTTTCAGTAGCAGTAACTGGTCTGAAAACCTTAGATACTAAACCACGCACCGAAGCGCGATATTTATAAATATTATCTTTTACTAAATTGAAATTTCTTTCTAGCTTTTGGCTGTCCTGGTTTCTTTCTTTCAACCATTCTTGGATCTCTAGTCATAAGACCTTCAGCTTTCAGCATAGGCTTGTATTCACTATTTATTTCAACTAAAGCTCTTGATATTGCTAGTCTTATGGCCTCCACTTGCCCAGTTGAGCCACCACCTTTAACATTTATACTGGCATCATACTTTCCTGTAGTTCCAGTAAGTTCAAAAGGCTGGAATATTTTATACTGAAGAACATCAGTAGTAAAGTAGTCCTTGTGATCTCTCTTGTTAATTGTTATTTTACCTTTTCCGTCTTTAAGATAAACTCGTGCAACAGACGATTTTCTTCTTCCTAGTTTATTGATTACTGACATTAAATCTTAGTTAAGTTCTACTTTTTTTGGTTTCTGGGCTGATTTATCGTGCTCACTACCCACATAAACGTAAAGGTTTCTATATAGTTGGTTACCAAGTTTATTTTTAGGTAACATTCCCTTTACTGCTTTTTCAATAAGTCTTTCCGGGAATTTAAGTAGCATAGAAGATGCATTTATAGATCTTTGCCCACCTGGATAACCTGTGTGTCTAATGTATTCTTTAGATTCCCATTTGTTTCCAGAAAGTGTTACTTTTTCTGCATTTATAACAACAACGTAATCACCACAATCAACATGTGGTGTGAAATCCACCTTATGTTTACCTCTAATTAGCGATGCTATTTTACTAGCTACCCTTCCAAGAGTTTGACCTTCTGCATCAATCAATAACCACTCTTTATTAACTGTCTCTCTGTTAGCAGATACTGTTTTATAACTTAAATGACTCACTTTACTGGTATTTTTTTATTATTGGGCTGCGAATATATGATATAATTTTGATACTAACAATATAGGGTTATATTTTTTAGTTCAATTCAAGAAATTACTTCGAGCTTTCTACCAACTTTGATGAATGCATTTACAGCTTTATCCAAATGTTCTTTTGTATGGGCAGCTGAAATCTGAGTTCTAATTCGTGCTTTTCCTTTTGGAACTACAGGGTAAAAGAAACCTATAGCATAAACACCTTCTTCAAGTAAAAGATCTGCAAATTTCTGAGAAAGAGCTGCATCATAAAGCATTATTGGAACAATTGGAGAATCTCCATCTTTAACATCAAAGCCAGCGCTGATAATTCTTTCTTTAAAGTATTTCGTGTTAGCCTCCAGTTTATCTCTTAGATCAGTACTAGAACTTAGGATATCGAAAACTTTATTTGCAGCACCAACAATTGACGGAGCTAAAGAATTAGAAAATAAATATGGTCTAGATCTTTGTCTTAACATTTCAATTATTTCCTTTTTTCCAGTTGTATATCCACCCATAGCTCCGCCCAAAGCTTTTCCAAGAGTTCCTGTAATAATATCTACTCTATCAATTACTCCATGATACTCAGGAACACCTCTACCTGTCTTTCCTATAAAGCCTGCAGAATGACATTCATCAGTCATTACTAAAGCATCATATTTATCAGCCAAGTCGCAGATCTCATTCATTTTAGCTATATCTCCGTCCATAGAAAAAACACCATCAGTAACTATAATTCGATGTCTTTGCTGTTGAGAAAGTTTTAGTTGATCTTCAAGATCTCTCATATCACTATGTTTGTACCTATACCTTTTTGCTTTACAAAGCCTGACTCCATCAATTATAGAAGCATGATTTAACTCATCAGAAATAATAGCATCTTCAGGTCCAAACAACGGTTCAAACAGCCCACCATTTGCATCAAATGCAGCAGCATATAAAATTGTATCTTCAGTAGAATAAAATTTTGCGATTTTTTCTTCTAATTCCTTGTGAATATCTTGTGTTCCACAGATAAATCTTACAGATGACATTCCAAAGCCATGGGTATCCAATGCATCTTTGGCAGATTGAATAACTTCAGGATTTGAAGAAAGTCCTAGATAATTATTTGCACACATAATTACAACATCACCTCCATCTTCAACCATTACATCGGCGCCTTGAGGAGATGTAATTATTCTTTCTTTCTTAAAAAGTCCTGCTTTTTCAACTTCTTGGAGTTCAGCAGTTAAATATTGTTTTAATGAACTATACATAATTTAAATTTAAACAAGTCCTTGATCAAGCATTGCGTCAGCAACTTTTACAAATCCTGCAATATTAGCACCCTTTACATAATCAACATAACCATCATCAACTTTTCCAAATTCTACACATTGCTGGTGAATACTTAACATAATATTATGAAGTTTACTATCAACCTCTTCTCTTGTCCAATTAAAACGTAACGAATTTTGTGACATTTCTAAACCTGATGTGGCAACACCACCTGCATTTGAAGCTTTACCCGGTGCAAAAAGAATTCTGTTTTTAGAAAATACAGCAATTGCTTCAGGTGTTGAAGGCATATTGGCACCTTCAGCTACACAAAGACAATTATTTTTAACAAGTGTTTCCGCCTGCTCTTCATTTAGTTCATTCTGAGTGGCACAAGGTAAGGCTACGTCGACAGCAACTTCCCATGGTTTTTTGCCCTCATGATAAGTTGAACCTTCAAAATTATCAGCATATTCCTTTATTCTTCCTCTTCTGTTATTTTTTAGGTCCATTACCCAAGCTAATTTTTCTTCGCTTATTCCACTAGGGTCATGAATGAATCCTTTAGAATCACTTAATGTCACCACTTTTGCTCCGAGTTGAGTTGCCTTTTCGCATGCAAATTGGGCTACATTTCCTGAACCAGAAATAGAAACTGTTTTACCTTTAAAACTATCCCCTTTTGTATTAAGCATTTCTGCTGCGAAATAAACAGTACCATAACCAGTCGCTTCTGGTCTTATCAAAGATCCGCCCCAGTTGATGCCTTTTCCTGTTAACACGCCCGTAAATTCATTTCTTAATCTCTTGTACTGTCCAAACATGTATCCAATTTCTCTTCCCCCTACTCCAATATCACCAGCTGGAACGTCAGTATTGGGTCCAATATGTCTAAATAGCTCTGTCATAAAAGATTGACAAAATTTCATCACTTCATTGTCAGACTTTCCTTTGGGATCAAAGTCTGAACCACCTTTTCCACCTCCCATTGGTAAAGTGGTTAGAGAATTTTTAAAAACTTGTTCAAAACCTAAAAACTTTAGTATTGATAAATTCACTGAGGGGTGAAACCTCAAACCTCCCTTATATGGACCAATAGCAGAATTAAATTCGACTCTAAATCCTCTGTTTACTTGAACTTCTCCTTTGTCATCTAACCAAGGAACTCTAAACTGTAAAACTCTTTCTGGCTCAATAATTCTTTCTAATATTTTCGCTGTCTTATATTTTGGATTAGCTTCAATGAAAGGAATAACAGTTTCAACAACTTCTTCAACTGCTTGAATAAATTCTGCTTCACTATTATTTTTTGATAATACGCCTTCCATAAAAGCGTCAATTTGATTTTGATATGCTGACATTTTATAAGTGTTTTTTTTAAAAAATTAAAAATTTGAGCCAAATGTATGGAAATTTATTTTTTATTTTTGTGTAATGTGATTC
>CEUH01020752.1_pt1 | contig 14018 bp, 11 predicted proteins | sample 356461 | NCBI WGS metagenome assembly CEUH01 (sample SAMEA2623275, study PRJEB7988) | marine metagenome | isolation source: saline water (ENVO:00002010), including
TATAAAGTTAGCTCAAAAATTAATACAGAATTTAATGAAGGCGCCCCAACTTTCAGCACTGATGGTCAGTATATCATTTTTGTAGGTTGTGAAACAGGATCTAAAGGAGATTATGAGTATGGAGATGGACGAAAAGGATATGGAAGTTGTGATTTATTTTACAGCCAAAATATTGGTGGAGAGTGGTCAAAACCAAATAACCTGGGTAGGCCAATAAATTCAAAAAATTGGGAAACTCAACCATCGTTTTCATCCGATGGAAAATCATTATATTTTATAAGAGGATTAACTTACGACCGACAAAGGAGAAACCCTGATAACCAAGATATTTATGTTTCTAAAATAACTGAAGATGGTACATGGTCTGTTCCTGAAAAATTACCTTCAAATATTAATACACCATTTAGAGAAGAATCTGTTCAAATTCACCCTGATGGTAAAACATTATATTTTGCAAGTAATGGTCATCCTGGAATGGGAGGTTTAGATATATATATGTCAAGACTAGATGAAAATGGAAAATGGGGAGATCCTGTAAATCTTGGCTATCCACTTAATACTTACATGGATGAAAATTCGATATTGATTTCATCAAGTGGTGAAATTGGTTATTTTTCGTCTAACAGGAGTGGTGGTTTTGGAAGTTTAGATTTGTATGGTTTTGAGCTTGAAAATAAGTTTAGACCTCAAAAAGTTTCATTCATTAAAGGTAAAGTTTACGATGCGGATGATCTTTCCCCATTACCAGCAATGTTCCAATTAACTGATCTTCAACAGGGTAAATTAATTTCAAAGCTTAAGGCAAATACTGGAAATGGAGAATTTTTGCTTACAATTCCTGAAGATGTCGATCTTGCATTTCATGTTGAACATGTTGGCTATAATTTTGTTTCAAAAAATTTTTCTTTTGATCAACTGAAATTAACTAATGATGGATATGTTCTTAATATTCCTATGAAGAAGATACAGCCAGGAACATTTATTTTGGAAAACATTTTTTTTGAAATAAATAGTTGGGAGCTCAAAAACAAATCTATCATAGAATTAGATAAAGTATACAAGATGTTGTCAATAAATAAAACTATTGAAATTGAGATAAGCGGTCATACAGATAATGTTGGTAATGTAGAGGATAACCTAATTTTATCAAAAAATAGAGCAAGAGCTGTTGTCGATTGGCTAATTAATAAAGGGATAAGTAAGGAGAGGATGACTTTCATGGGGTACGGGGAAAGTAAACCAATTGTTGATAACTCAAGCGATGAAAATAAAGCAAAAAACAGAAGAACTGAGCTAACAATCAAATAAAAAGTTATTTTTGCTACTTATATATGCTAAACGACTCTGTTAAAATTATTGTAAAAAAAGTATTTCCGGTTACACCCAACCAGCGTTACGATAAACAGACAAGACGAATCATGAAAATAGTATTGGAAGATCAATCAACATTTGTTGATGTAGGTTCTCATAAGGGCGAAATTCTGTCGGAAGCTTTGAAAATATCACCAGGTGGGAAACATTTTGCATTCGAACCAATACCTTCTTTATTTAATAAGTTAAAATCCAAATATGGCCAATCCTGTGAGATTAAAAATTTCGGATTAAGCGACAAAAAAGCAAAATCAGATTTTCAATATGTTAAATCAAACAGTGCCTACAGTGGTATTAGAAAAAGAACATATCCAAAAACAGAGAACATCGAAACCATTGAAATTGAGGTTGATACGTTAGATAATCAATTAAAAAATCATGATAGAGTTGATTTAATAAAAATTGATGTTGAAGGAGGAGAGTTTGGTGTTTTAAAAGGTGCAGCAAAGGTTATTGAGAAATTTCATCCTGTTATTGTATTTGAACACGGATTAGGTGCATCAAACCATTACAATACTTCCCCAAATGATATTTTTGATTTTTTTAAGTTAATTGATTACCAAATTTTCACATTAAAAGGATTTATAGACGATGCTGAGCCACTTTCAATGGTTGAGTTTTTTGATTTATATCACACAAATAGAGAATACTATTTTTTGGCAAAATTAAAAGTATTATAAATTCATTTTTCGCAATAAAATTTTTAACTGTTTCTACATTGTCTTACATTCTATTTTTTGAAAGTATTATTACTATGTACTCTTAATTTATATCCAAAGTGAAACCTAAATTGATCCCAAAAGACTTGCCTAAACTAGGTGCAAACCCAACAATGTTATTAAATATCAAATTTATTTTAAGTTTATTTATTGAATAATTAATATTTGTGCCCCATTGAAATTTATTGAACCCTCCGTAACTAATAGAATTTCCTATTGCAAAATTATTGTTTAATTTTTTTTCAAGTCCAAGATGTATTTTTGGTATATATTGAGATTTATGTCTATAATTTAGAGCTGTGATAAGCTTAAAGTCCTTAAAATGGTAAGAAAATTCGCTAAAAATGTGAAATGGACTTATTTGTAATTCATTTTTTTCTTCAAGTGAGGGCTCGATAGTTTCATATAAACTTAAAATTGTAGAATCAAAATTTAAAATTTCTTCAAAGCTAAAACCTTGAAAAGTAAAAGTTGTGTCAAATTCATATCTCTTGTAGCTGTCATGAAATAGCATTACGCCAAGATTGTTAATCCCAATTGAGTAATTTAGTTTTTCACTTACCGCATTTTTATTACAATTTGAAAATTCTAAGTCTATACCAAAACTGTTTCCATTTTTTAGTAATGATTTTGGTCTGTTTTCTAAAAACAAAAATCTAGGCTGAATTGAAATTTCCCACAAATATGGGGAACTTGGATTAAAAAAACTATTTTCAGAAAAAGAACCTTGATATTCGCTATTGATATTTCCAATGCTTAGACCAACACTTAAATTTTTTTTTATTAGGCCTACATGAAAAAGTTGATGGTTTCTTAAATGAAAAGAGGTATTACCAAGTTTTACAGGACTGGAAATATTTTTGTTTCCAATAAAAACACAATTAAATAAATTTTGAGCATATTTTACTCCACCAGTATTTAGATTTTGGAATTTTAAATACCATCCATTATTGGTTTCTGAATTTAATATTTTAAATCCTACAGATAAGTCAAGTTCAAATCCAGAAGTGTTAGTTTTATTTAAATTTTGTGTACTCCCAAGGTCTTTTTCATTAATAACCCCACCTTTAAAAATTTTTTTGAAAAAACTAAGAGGTAAATGAGTTGAATTAATACTAGTGTAATTGTTTGAATAAATACTTACTAATTTATTCTGTAATGAATCTTTGTTTATCGGCGCGAAACCTAGAGAAATTTTAATTGTGAATGTGAATATTATGAAAGTAAAAATTTTCATTGTAAACTAAAGTCATAATTTAATTCAAGACCCATTTTATACTTTATTTTTTGCAAGGTTGAAATGGGGTATTTAATATCGTTTGTTGGGCTATTAAAAGTTAAACTCACTACTATAGTTTCTTCATTTATTATTAAATCAAGTTCTTCTTCACTGATTGAAATTATAAGATTACTAATACTAGCACTTTGAAGATTTCCTAATGAATTAAGATTGGCAGATGAAATACAATTAGAATCAATATGTAAACTATCTCCGTTAGGTAATTTTAGTCTAATACAACAAGAAATTGGAAATTCATTTTCAATTTCTAAGTGAATTTTTGCGCTATTTGCATCAAATTTATTTGGTGCTGTAATTTTTATTGTATCTGAATAAGTTAGATTTTCGAGATTAAATTTAAATGGAATATTAACAGCGATTTTTGATTCTAAAGTATGATTACCATTAAAAAAATCACTATGATTTAAATAGTTCCCTAAAGGGTTTGTTAGTATATTATAACTAATATTTAAACTTTCTGGAAATACTGGTATTATTTCATTAAGATTAGAATTCTGATTATTTATATTAAATGATTGATTACTGTATTCTATTAAATCATTTATTTCAGTAGCTCTAAGAATTTCAAATGGTTCTGATGTAAGTTGGTGATTAAGAAAATAAGAACTTTGATTTTTTATAAATTCAAGGCTATTTATAGAAACCTCAGAATCAATTCCAATTCCGTTGTCAATCAATAAATTAAGCTGTGGATTCTCAACTGTAAAGTTTTCAGATTCTAATTTTCTCATTGTAGGAAGTTGAAAGTAGTTTGTATCTGCGTAGTTAATGCTGCCAAAATAACCTTCAATTTTTTTGATATTAAGATCTATCAATTGTAATTTGATCGATAAGAAACTATTACTGCTTAAAACTATATTATTACTATTATCTTCAGAACAACCAACCCGTAATGTTGTGCTTAAATTATTATATGTAGTTTGATTGTTAGATAAATCAAATGTGTAATTACTTAAAAATATTTCCCCTGTATATTCTTTTAATTGGCCCTCAGAGTTGGGTATATTTACTATATCGTTAAATGCTTCCCCAAATGAATTTATCGCTGAAGGTATGGTTAGATCAAAATAAATTCCACCCGTTAAGTTACTTTCAACGGTATATTTAATTTTTAGACTATTAAAATCAATTTTTTTAAGTTCAACATCTTCAAAAATGAAACTTTCATCATTTTCAAAATTGTAAGGAATTTCAAAACCAGGAGGGAATGGGAATCCAAAAATAATGCTTGGTAATTCAAGTGTATCGGATATTATAAAGTCAAGTTCAGGCAAGAAGTCTTGCTGTCTTAGTTTGAAAATTTCAAGTGTATCAATTAAAAGTGCACAATTATCACCTTCAATAATATTTATATTAGTAAATCCTAATAATTTAGAAATAGTTGTGCTATCCGAAGAAATTGGAAATATATAATCCGTATTAAATAGTGTCTGCTGTTTTTTTTTACAGCTTAATGAAACTATAAACACTAAAATTATGTAGTATTTTAGAATATGTGAGGTATTGAGTAGCATAAAAATTGTAAATTATTACATGTATTTTCCCTTCCAAATTTTATGAATTAACTTTTTATATTCTGCCTCTCTTTGATTTTCTTTAGGGTGGTAAAAAATTTTTCCTTTTATTTCACTTGGTAGAAATTCTTGCATATGTAGTTCGTCTAAATTGTCGTGACTGTAAGAATAATTTTTCCCATAATCTAGGTTTTTCATAAGTTTAGTAGTTGCATTTCTTAGATGTAATGGAACACTTAAATCTCCAACTTCCTCAATTAACTTTTGTGCCTCGTTAATTGCTTGGTAAGCAGAATTACTTTTAGGTGATAACGCGAGGTAAATTGCACATTGGGATAAAATTATTCTTCCTTCGGGCCAACCAATTTTATGTAACGCATCAAAACAGTTATTTGCCATAACTAGTGCAGTAGGGTTTGCTAATCCAATATCTTCAGCAGCAGAAATTATCATCCTTCTTGCAATAAATTTTGGATCTTCATTTCCATTCACCATTCTAGCAAGCCAATAAACAGCTCCGTTAGGGTCACAACCTCTTATAGATTTTATAAATGCAGAAATTATATCATAGTGCATTTCTCCATTTTTGTCATACATGGCAATATTTTGCTGAATTGATTCATTAACTAGTTTATTTGTAATTTCAGTATTTTCACCATTTATACCATGAATAACTAGTTCAAGAGCATTTAATAATTTTCTTGCATCGCCACCAGAAAAACGCAACAGTGCTTCATGTTCCTTGATGATGGGTCTTTTTTTACTTATTTCACTATCATTAATACCAATTTGAATAAACCTTATAAGATCCTTTTCTTTATGTCCTTTTAGGGTGTAGATTTGACATCTTGATATTAAAGCTTGATTGATTTCAAATGATGGATTTTCAGTAGTTGCACCAATAAGAGTTATAATACCTTTTTCAACTACAGACAATAATGCATCTTGTTGGGATTTACTAAATCTGTGAATTTCGTCGATGAATAATATTGCACTATTCTTTCGGAAAATTCCTTGACTATTCACCTTTTTTATAATGTCTCTTATATCTTTTACACCTGAACTTATTGCTGAGAGAGAGTAAAACTGTCGATTTAATTCTTTTGCTATTATTTCTGCCAATGTAGTTTTTCCAACCCCAGGTGGACCCCAGAGTATCATTGAAGGTATAGAATTGTTTTCAACTGCTTTTTTAATAGGCCCATTTTGACCAATTAGATGATTTTGACCAATAAATTCATTTAACATTTTTGGTCTTACTCTTTCGGCAAGTGGAATCAATTTATAGTTCAATTTTTTTATTTAAATATAATTCAATTTTAAATGTATAGTTGTTTATAAGTAAATCAAATGTTTTAAATCTTTATCGAAAATGAATATAATTTCAAAATAAAAACTTATGAAATACCATTTTATTGCAATTGGAGGAAGTGCAATGCACAATCTAGCCATTGCTTTGCATTTAAACGGTGAAGTTGTAACTGGATCTGATGATGAAATATTTAACCCTTCAAAAGAAAGACTTATGAAATATGGTCTTTTACCAAAAACAATTGGTTGGAATCCTTCATTGATCGATAGTTCTATTGACGCTATTATATTAGGTATGCACGCAAGAGAGAATAATCCAGAATTAAAAAAAGCTCAATCCTTAGGAATTAATATATTTTCTTATCCAGAATTTATTTATGAGAGAACAAAAAATCAAACAAGAGTAGTTATCGGCGGAAGTCATGGAAAAACTTCAATAACAAGCATGATTTTACATGTATTAAAGGAAAATAATATCGATCATAATTATATGGTTGGTGCACAACTTGAAGGTTTTGATTGCATGGTGAAATTATCTAATGATTCTAAAATTGCAGTTTTAGAAGGTGACGAATATTTATCCTCACCAATCGATAAAAGACCAAAATTTCACTTATACAAGCCGAATATTGCAGTTATTAGCGGTATTGCATGGGATCATATTAATGTATTTCCAACATTTGAAAATTATGTTGAACAATTTAAAATATTTGCTAAGAGTGTGTCCGAAGATGGATCACTATTTTACTGTTTTGAAGATAAAAATTTATTAGAGCTTATAAAATCAACGAATTTGAGATGCAATACAACCGGATATTTAGCTCATAAACATGACGTGAAAGATGGAATAACAAATTTAATATACGAAAACAATATAATTCCAATAGAAATATTTGGAATTCATAATTTACAAAATCTGAAGGCTGCTCAAATGGTCTGTAATAAATTAGGTATTGAAAATGACAGTTTTTATAATGCTATAAAAAAGTTTAAAGGTGCTTCTAAAAGATTGGAACTGGTTTCAAAAAATGAAAATACTGTTTTTTATAAGGATTTTGCCCATTCCCCCTCAAAGTTAAAAGCTACAACACAAGCTTTGAAAAACCAATATCCTAAAAGACATTTGGTAGCATGTATGGAGCTACACACCTTCAGTAGTTTAAATAAAGAGTTTCTAAAACAATATAAAAACAGCATGAGCGCTGCGAATGAGGCTATTGTATATTATAATGTTGAAACCATTGAACGCAAGAACTTAGATATAATATCAAAAAATGATATTGAATCTGCTTTTGGAACAGAAAATTTAAAAGTATTTAATTCCTCAGAGAGAATGCTTAATTATTTGAAATCAAAAAATTGGCATGATAAAAATTTATTAATGATGACAAGCGGAAACTTTGATGGTATCTATTATGATGACCTAGCCAGCGAAATAATTAAATAAGCTATTTGTTTAAGAAATAGTTAAGAAATGAAAGTATACCAGAAAATGTTACGCCAATTAATAAAAATACAAATAAACTTAATGGAAAAACTTTAGATGGTTTTAAAAATTCTGAGATGTTCTCTTGTTGAATTTCTATAAGATCATCTGCTGTTTTACCTCTATAGTAGTCTGGATTTTGGAGAATTTGATCATTAGCTTTTTCAGCCATTTCCTTAGAAAAAGTCATTTGTGTTAGTTTATTTCTTTTGTCGATAAGAAAACTTGGATTTATCCATTTATGATAACTGAAAAAATAAAAGCTTATAAAAAATGAAAATATAAAACTTATAGTTAACCCCTTTTTAAAGTTCTTAACTCTAGAAATAATTGGGTTTTTAAAAATAACAGCAAATAAAATAAATAGCAATAAGTTTAAACTATGAAATGCAAATGAGAAAAACCCTAATTGAAAGTTACTTTCTTTGAAAAAAAAAATTAAAACAGTTTCGAATATTAGAGAGAAAAATAAGGCTGTAAATCCGGTTTTTATGTTGCTAGACATTATACAAATTAGCCATTCATAGATACTAAAAATTCTTCATTTGACTTACATGCCATTAGCCTATCTTTCATGAATTCCATTGCCTCTATTGGGTTCATGTCTGCTAAGTGTTTTCTAAGAATCCATACTCTTTGTAAAGTTTCTTTGTCCATAAGTAAATCTTCTCTTCTAGTCCCTGAAGTTAAAATATCTATAGCTGGGAAAATTCTACGGTTGGATATTTTTCTATCAAGTTGCAGCTCCATATTTCCAGTACCTTTAAACTCTTCAAAAATAACTTCATCCATTTTTGATCCAGTTTCAGTAAGAGCAGTAGCTAGAATAGTCAATGAACCACCATTTTCAATTTTTCTTGCTGCTCCAAAAAATCTTTTGGGTTTATGAAGTGCATTTGCATCAACACCCCCAGTAAGGACTTTCCCTGAAGCCGGCATTACAGTATTGTAAGCTCTAGCCAACCTCGTAATAGAATCCAATAGAATACATACATCATGGCCACACTCTACAAGCCTTTTAGCTTTTTGTAAAACAATATTTGCAACTTTTACATGTCTGTCAGCCGGTTCATCAAATGTTGAAGCAATAACCTCAGCCTTTACACTTCTTTGCATGTCTGTTACTTCTTCAGGTCTTTCGTCTATTAAAAGGACCATTAAATATGTCTCAGGATGGTTAGAAGCAATAGCATTGGCAACATCTTTTAAGAGCATGGTTTTCCCTGTTTTAGGTTGAGCCACTATCATCCCTCTTTGTCCTTTTCCAATTGGTGAAAATAAATCCATTACCCTCGTGGAAACAGATTCTTTACTATGACCTGTCAAATTGAATTTTTCAGATGGAAATAATGGGGTCAAGTACTCAAAGGGTACTCTGTCTCTTATATATTCAGGATCTCTACCATTGATTTTGTCAACTTCTACAAGGGGGAAATATCTTTCGCCATACTTTGGAGGTCTCACAATTCCTTTAATTGTATCTCCAGTTTTAAGGCCAAAAAATTTCACTTGAGATTGTGAAACATAAACGTCATCTGGAGATGATAAGTAATGATAGTCGGCAGATCTTAAAAATCCATATCCATCTTGCATAAGTTCTAGGACACCTTCACTTATGACTATGCCTTCAAAATCATAATCATAATCTTCACGTTTGTTATTTCTTTCATTATGATTGTTTCTTTCGTTATTGTTTCTATTGTTATTGTTACGGGTGTTTCTGTCATTTACATTACTTGAAGCTCTATCGTAGCTGTTTGTACTTACTTTTTTTAAACTATTTGAATCCTTATCTTTTATCTCTCCTTTTTCCGTACGATGTGTTTTGATTCTTTCTCTTTGATTTTTTAAATTACTTTTATTTGATGTGTTTTCAGTTTCTGTTTTTTGTTTAGATAAGTTATCATTTGGAGAAGAAACTACTTCTTTATTACTTTGTGAGGATTTGTTGTTTTTGGACTCTGCGGGCTTAAGTGCTTGCTCATCAAGAATTTTGTATACTAGTTCTTGTTTTTTTAATTTTTCAGATTTTTGAATATTAAGTTGATCAGCAATTTCTCTGAGCTCAGCAACTTTTTTATTGTTTAGTTTTTCTATATCGTACATCAGGAGTAATTAGTTGTCTTGATTGGGTAATTTCTAAGTAATTGTATGATTTGTTTAATGAATTGAAAAATTCTTTAAGACGCATCAAATATAGCAAACTATATTATGTAAAAAAATTTTTTTCATTTATCTTAATAACAATAAGCAATTATTCTAAATTTTATAACTTTAAATTTTATGTTTCAAAGAATACAAACAATATACATAATTATCTTCATTGTGTTATTATTTATTGGTTCTCTTAGTTCGTTTGCTAATATAATACTTGAAGATAAAACGATACTAAAACTCTTTCCTACAGGTTGGGAATATAGTTCTGGAGAAAAAGAAAAATCCTTATATTTTTTGGGATATTTAGTAGCTGCATCATTTGGAATTCTCATGCTTGTTAATTTCAAAAAAAGAACTAAACAACTTAAATACGGGAAAGTATGTTATTTAATAGTTTTAATCACCTTACTTTACATGTTTACAATAGTTGATAATAAGATAGAATTATTAAATTCCTCAAATTATTTAAATCCTATTATAACATATTCTTATAGTATGTATCTTTTAGTTGCATCTTTACCATTTATTTTCCTTGCTAACAGAGCTATTAAAAAAGATGAGAATTTGATAAAATCGTTAGATAGGTTACGTTGATTTACTCCTTAGTCCTAGTTCTATTACTTCAATATTTTTAAAGGATTTGGAATGCATTTCTAACCTTACTATTGTTCTTATTTTGTGAAATCCAAAATATCCTGAAGAACCTGGATTTATGTATAGTAATTCTAAATTTTTATCGTACATTATCTTACAAATGTGTGAATGCCCGCAAATAAAAATATCAGGTTTTATTTCTTTAAGCTTTTTTTTGCAGTAATTATTATAATTATATGGTTTTCCACCGATATGAGTCATGTAGATTTTTAGATTCTTGTGATTTATTAGCAGCTCCTTGGGGAATTCTTGTCGTATTTTATGATTATCAATATTCCCATATACACACCTTATTTTAGCAATTTCAGCTAATTTGTCTGTAATTTCTAAATTTCCAATGTCTCCTGCGTGCCATATTTCATCACAAGATTTAAAGTATTTTACTATGTTTTTATCCCAACAACTATGAGTATCAGAAATAATTCCAATTTTCTTCATCAAATTCTCTATTTATTTAAAAGTTATTTAATTTGTGAAAAAATTAAATGAACTATTTATTTATCACTACATGGTTTTTATTTTGTTGTTTACAAAATATATTTTCTTTTCAAGATAATGACCATATTGTATATAAAAAAAATGATATGAGTATAATAAGTAATAGTGATACCATTGTCTTTGGTGCAGGATGCTTTTGGTGTGTTGAAGCAATTTTTCAAAAAGTTGAAGGTGTAATTGATGTATTACCTGGCTACTGCAATGGATTTACAGAAAACCCAACATACAATCAGGTTTGTTCTGGAAAAAGTGGTCATGCTGAAGTCGCAAGAGTAATCTTTAACCCCAATGAGGTAAGTCTCGATCACCTATTTGAAGTATTTTGGAAAACTCATGATCCAACTACTTTAAACAGACAGGGTAATGATGTTGGTTCTCAATATCGCTCAGGAATATTTTGTTTGACTAAATACCAATTTGATTTAGCTAAACAGTATAAATCAAAATTAGAATTAGAAAATATTTGGTCCAGTCCTATAGTTACTGAAATAGAAATGTTAGATAAATTTTATATTGCTGAAAATTATCACCATAATTATTACAACAATAACAAAAACCAAGGGTATTGTAAATATGTTATAAAACCTAAAATTGAAAAGTATAATAAGGTTTTTCAAACATTTAATTCAGATAAATAGTCACCTAAATAATATATTTATATATTAACGTCTCATTATATTAAATCTTAAATTAAAATGAGTAAGATTCAGCTTTTTGAAAATAACTCCGAAATAGGAGCTGGTACAAGAGGTTCTTCACTGGGAAGTAAGGCACTTAGAATCGCAGCTTATAATTCAAAAAGTAATTTTTTTAAAAAATTTCACCCTCAACTTATATTGGACAAAAATGATATGCTTGATTTATCAAGTGATTTTAATAAGGCAAAGAGAATTGATGGTATTTTTCATGTTTGTTCAGATTTATCAAATAAAGTTTCAGCAACACTAAAAAAACATCATTTTCCTTTTATTCTCTCTGGTGATCATTCGAGCGCTATTGGCACTATTGCAGGAATTAAATCTGCTTATCCTGAAAAAAGATTAGGTGTTATTTGGATAGATGCTCATGCAGATTTACACAGCCCTTACACAACACCATCTGGAAATGTTCATGGTATGTCATTAATGGCTTCATTAAATCATGATAATTCAAATAGAAGAGTTCATGAGCTAGATCACTTAACTTATCAGCAATGGGAAAAACTTAAAAAACTCAATAACATTTTCCCAAAGATTAGAGTTGACGATATTGTTTTTCTAGGACTCAGATCAACAGAAGACCCGGAGGATTATTTTATTATTGAAAATAAAATGAATAAAATTAGCGTCGAACATGTTAGAAGAAATAGTCCTGAGTTAATTGCTGAAAAAACTTTAAAGGATCTTTCAGATTGTGATTTAATTTATATATCGTTTGATGTTGACAGTTTAGATTGTGATCTGATATCATATGGGACAGGAACACCTGTTCCTAATGGATTTACTGAAGATGAAGTTGCAGGTTTAATTAATAATCTTTTAATAGACAAAAGAACCTGTTGTTTTGAAATGGTTGAGATTAATCCATGTTTAGATAATAAACAAAATAAAATGGCTGAAACTGCATTGAGAATAATTGAACACGCTTCATCAATCATTGAAAAAAGAGGCTAGATGAGTAATATGATTGATGATTTAATAAAGAAATCCGTCGTAGAATTATTTGGTGAAGATAAATGTGGCGATTCTGTCACAATTGAGCAAACTAAGAAAAGTTTTATTGGAGATATAACCATAATTTGTTTTCCATTAGTTAAATGGAGTAAAAGTTCACCAGAAAATACTGCCAAAATTATTGGTGATCATTTATTGAGCAAAGAAACTTGCTTTCAGGATTATAATATAGTAAAAGGGTTTTTAAACCTAACTATAAAAAAATCTTTTTGGTTATATCAATTTAAAAGATGGTATGAAAACAAAGAACTAGGATGCATTTCTAATGATTCAGCAAAATTATTCATGGTTGAATACTCTTCACCAAATACCAATAAACCACTTCATTTAGGTCATGTAAGAAATATTTTTTTGGGTGACAGTATTGTTTCCTTATATAAAGCAATTGGATATAAGGCGATTAGAACACAGATAATAAATGATAGAGGGATTCATATTTGTAAATCAATGGTTGCGTGGCAAAAATACGCAAATGGAGATAGTCCTAAAAAATCTTCACTTAAGGGAGATCACTTCGTAGGAAAATACTATGTTCTTTTTGATAAGACTTATAAGAACGAAGTTCAAGATTTGATCCATCATGGTTATAAGGAAAATGAAGCAAAAAATAATGCCCCTATTATGTTAGAGGCAAAAAAAATGTTGATCGATTGGGAAAATGGAGATCCTCAGGTAAGGAAATTATGGGCAAAAATGAATAATTGGGTTTATGATGGTTTTTCTGAAACTTATTTAAATTTAGGTGTTGATTTTGACAGGTTATATTACGAGTCTGAAACTTATAAAGTTGGAAAAGAAGTTGTTTTAAAAGGCTTAGAAGAAGGAATATTTTATAAAAAGAAAGATAATTCTGTATGGTGTGATTTATCAACAGAAAATTTAGATGATAAACTTTTGATTCGCTCAGACGGAACAACAGTTTATATGACTCAGGATATCGGAACTGCAGTTCAAAGGTTTAAAGATTTCCCAAAACTTTCAGGGATAATTTATACTGTTGGAAACGAACAGAACCATCACTTTAAGGTTCTTTTTAAAATACTCGAAAAATTAGGATTTAGTTGGTCTTTAAACTGCCATCATCTTTCTTATGGGATGGTGGAACTTCCTGATGGAAAAATGAAGTCAAGGGAAGGTACCGTCGTTGATGCAGATGATTTATTGCTATCAGTCACAGAAGAAGCCAGAAAAATGACTGAACAAAGGGGGCATTTAGAAGGAATGAACGAAGACGAAATAACGGCTCTGAGTAAAATGATCGGAAAAGCAGGGTTAAAGTACTTTTTACTAAAAGTG
>CEUH01004904.1_pt1 | contig 14006 bp, 10 predicted proteins | sample 356461 | NCBI WGS metagenome assembly CEUH01 (sample SAMEA2623275, study PRJEB7988) | marine metagenome | isolation source: saline water (ENVO:00002010), including
GTATCCTGTGATGTCAGAAATTTTTTCAGCAACCATTTTAGAGTATCCTTTTGGTGTATTAAGCCCAGTTCCAACTGCTGTACCTCCTAAAGCTAATTCTGAGAGATGAGATAGAGACTCATTTAGTGTTCTAATTGAATTCTCCAGTTGCGTGTAGTACCCACTGAATTCCATTCCAAGAGTAAGTGGAGTTGCATCCATAAAATGTGTTCGTCCTATTTTAACAACATCTTTAAATTCTTTAGACTTATTGTTTATTTCCTTTGCTAGATTTTCGATACAAGGAATAGTATAACTTTTAATTAGGTGGAATGCAGACATATTCATAGCTGTCGGAAAAGTGTCGTTAGATGATTGAGATTTATTCACATCATCATTTGGATGAATTTTTTTCTCTTTATCAGTTAGTTTTCCTCCCATTATTACATGGGCTCTGTTTGCTATTACTTCGTTCACATTCATATTTGATTGAGTTCCAGAACCGGTTTGCCATACTGATAAAGGAAAGTGATCCATAAGTTTTCCGTCAATAATTTCTCCACAAACACCAACGATTACTTCCATTTTTTTCTTATCTAGGACACCAAGATCACAATTTGTTTCTGCAGCAGCCATTTTAAGAACGGCAAAACTTTCAATAATTTCCCATGGCATCTTTTCGTAGCCAATATCAAAATTTTGAAGAGATCTTTGAGTTTGCGCACCCCAATATTTGCTTGAATCTACCTCAACATTTCCAATTGAATCTTTTTCTATTCTTTTACTCATAACAGTAAAATTAATCATAAAAAATTTTAAACCTTTACCATTAAGACTGTCTTTGTTTGATTTTATAAAATTATTTATTTACTTGCAGTTTAGAATTAATCTAAATAACGAATTATGAGACAATTTTTATTTTTTACTTTAATCATTTTATCTGCTTGCACACCGAATAAGCAGGAAATTCAAGAAGTTAATTTATATAGCCAAAGACATTACGCTGTTGACGAGTTACAGTATAAAAATTTTACAGAAAAAACTGGTATTAAGGTTAATGTTGTAAAAGCTAATGCTGATCAGTTGATTGAAAGGTTAAAGAATGAAGGAGACGACTCTCCTGCTGACCTTTTTATAACAGTTGATGCTGGAAAATTATATAACGCAAGACAAGCAGGTGTTTTACAAAAAATTTCATCTGAGAATATTAATGAAAACATTATTTCTGATTTACGTGACCCTGATGGTTTTTGGGCTCCTATTACATATAGATCTAGAATAATTGTGTATAGTAATGATAGAGTGAAAAAATCAGATTTGAACTCATACGAGGATCTTGCTAATCCAAAATGGAAAGGAAGACTACTGGTTAGATCTTCTTCTAATGCTTACAATCAGGCTCTTATGTCATCTCTTGTAGCTAATTTAGGATCTGAAAATACAGAAAAGTGGTCATCTGCCGTTGTAGGTAATTTTGCAAGAGACCCAAAAGGAAGTGACAGAGATCAGGTAAAAGCTATTGCTGCTGGACAAGGGGATATTGCTATTGTCAACTCATATTATATTGGACTTTTATTGGCCTCAGAGAAAGAGGAAGAACAAAATGCAGGTAATTCTGTTTCTGTATTCTTCCCTAATCAAGGAGAAGGAGACCGAGGAAGCCATATCAATATTTCAGCAATTGGTTTAACTAAAAGTTCACCTAACAAAAAAAATGCAATTAAATTAATTGAGTATCTTACAAGCGAGGAGGCTCAGGAAGTTTATGTTAATAATAGCTATGAATACCCTGCTAATTCCTTAGTTGAACCTTCAGATATTGTAAAAAGCTGGGGCAACTTTAAAATTGACAAATTAAATTTAAATGCTTTAGGTGAATTTAGACCAGAGGCGTTAAAAATATTTGATAAAACTGGTTGGAAATAATACAACGTTTTTTTGTTTACGAAAATAAAAGGTGGGTTCTTACTAGTATAGCCTTTGCACTAATTCTACTATCTCCTGTAATAATTTTAATTGTTAATCTTTTTACGGGGACTACCGAAACTCTCTTCTATCTGCTAGATAATTTACTGCTTGATTATACAGTTAACACTTTATATTTAGTTTTAATAACATCCTTCACAGCATTAAGTTTAGGTATATTTCCTGCATGGGTGATAAGTAATTATAGCTTTTATGGAAGAAAGTTTTTTGACATAGTTCTTTATCTCCCTTTGGCTATCCCATCATATATAATGGGCTTTACTTATATAGATATTTTAAGTTATACAGGTCCGCTTCAAAGTTATTTTAGAGAATCCAACCAATTTCTTGCAAATTTTTTAAATCAAGACTATTTGCAGATTGAAGTTTTAGGCATTATACTAGGTCTAGCTTTATATCCTTACATATATACTGCATCAAGGATTTCATTTAGTCTTATAGGATCAAATTATATTAATGTTTCAAAAACACTAGGCTTGACACAACTGCAAACCTTCTTTAAAGTTATTTTACCTTTATCAAGACCAGCTATTTTTTCAGGTTTATTTTTAGTTATTATGGAGGTATTAAATGAATATGGTGCCGTTAAGTATTTTGGTGTAAATACCTTTACTACAGGAATTTTTAGATCTTGGCTTTCATTTGGAGATGTAAACGGAGCAATTCAATTAGCGTGTATTCTGTTATTTGTTGTGTTATGCTTTTTCGCAATTGATAGGATTTCAATCAAAAAATCCAAGTTCTATTATCAGAAAAACACTCAGACTAGTAAAATAAAAAAGATATATAAATCAAAATTAGCATTAGCTGTCTTAATATGTTCAATTCCTTTCTTATTTGGTTTTTTAATTCCATTTTCATTTATTTTAAATAATACCATCGAGACAATTGCTGTTACTGACTTTAATAAACTTGTCCAATTAACCATAAATACTGTTTATGTTGCCTCATTGTCTTCTATAATTATAATTTTTGTTGCTCTTTTTTTTCTTTTTGTAGAAAGAATATCACAGTCAAGAGTTAACTCTTACGTGAGTAGTTTAATATCATTAGGTTATGCATTACCGGGAGCTATAATTGGCTTAGGTATGATATTGTTATTTAGTAAAATTTCTCTAGTTGGAACTTTTTATGTTCTACTTTTTGCTTACTTAATCAGATTTCTTGCAGTAGCGAAATCTCCAATAAAGTCAAGCATTGATAAACATCCAATTACTATTGATGATACTGGAAGAAATTTAGGGCTTAACCCCTTAAATCTTTTAAGAAGGTTACATTTGCCAATTAATAAATTTGCTTTGATTAGTGCTTTTGTTATTACTTTTATAGATGTAATGAAGGAGCTTCCCATCACACTAATTCTTAGCCCCTTTAACTTTGATACATTAGCAACCCAAACTTATGAATTTGCGGTTGAGGAAATGATACCTCTTTCGGCAATATATTCTCTTGTAATTATTACATTAGGAAGTCTGATGTTATTAATTTTGAGAAGTTTTATTGATAAGCAAATAAATGTATCTTGAAGTAAAAAATCTTGTTAAGTTTTTTGATAGTGAATATCCTATAATAAAGGATTTATCATTCTCAGTAAAAAAAGGACAGTTAATTTCATTTTTAGGTGAAAGCGGATCTGGAAAAACCACCTTTTTAAAATGTATTGCTGGATTAGAAAAAATTAATTCAGGATCCATTTCCCTTAATTCAAAATATCTAAATAATACAGATGTTTTTGTTAAACCACAATCTAGAAAAATTGGTTTTGTATTTCAAGACTATCCTTTATTTCCCCATTTGAATCTCGAGGCAAACATTACATTTAATCTTGAAAAAAAATATCATTCAAAACTTGAATATATTTTAAAATTGACAGGCCTTAAATTTTTAGTTGATAGATACCCTCATGAATTATCCGGTGGGGAGCAACAAAGAGCTTGTATAGCTAGAGCATTAATTAGGGAGCCAGAACTTCTTCTATTAGACGAACCATTTAGCAATTTAGATTCTGCAATAAAAGAATCCATGAAAGAAGAGATATATAGGATTGTAAAAGAAACTAATACAACTACAATTTTAGTTACACATGATATAAATGATGCAATGAATATATCAGACAAAATATTAATATTTAAAGCTGGGGTATTACAACAGTATGATAACCCTGTAAAAATGTATTGTGAGCCAGCTAACTGTTATTGTGCAGAAATCCTTGGTGATATGAATAAACTTTTTATTGATAAGGAAACATACTATGTAAGGCCCGAAAAAATTAAATTGGTTAATAAAAAATCTAATTATAAAGTTTTTGTTGAAAAGTGTTTCTTTCAAGGAAAAGAATATAGAATTAAAGGAAGATTAGAAAAAGAAACTTGGCATTTTTTTTCTAAGGAGCCCCTTACTGAACAGAAAGATGTATATGTAGATTTTGGAAAAAAGGATTTAATTTATTTTGATCCTGTATGTAAAAATTTTTTTAAATAATTACTCTTTAGAATATTTTTCAATAATTGTCTTAATATTTTTGATAAGTTCTTTTTCGTTAGAATAAATTTCTGATGTTTGACTTTCGACTCTACCTCCTAGCTCAAAAAACTCACTAAACATAGGTCTCTTATTTATTTGAGAATGAAGTGAAATAATACTCTTTTCTTTAAAATATTCATCCCATACCGTTCTTACATGTTTCCAATAATTTTTATTATCTGCCCACCAATCAATTGCTGCTTTGCAATTTGATTCATCTATCCTCTTATATGTATTCCATCCTTTTTCTTCAGCAATAATAACATCTGTGTCACCTCTCATGATTTTAATATTATCTTGCTCATGTATCCACCCAAAGTTTTTTATTTCATGTCTATTACCCCTCTTCATCACATTGTAATCTTTTCTTTTACTGTATTCTCTTCTTGGTAGTGGAGCGTCTGCGATACTTTCCCAATAGGTTTTTCCATCAACCATGACCCATGAACCTATACCTTCATATCTTGGACTGTCATCTACTTGATATACTTTCTGAATCCATTTTCCTTTTCTTTCTTTTTTACTTAATGTTTTCTTTATCCATCGTTGATCTTTATCATACATAAATATTTCTTCACCCTCGTAAATCCAGTCCTGCCTCCAGTGCTTTACAATCATAGTATCCATTATCACAAGAATGTGCTGAATTACCAATTTATCAGGAGTTTCTTCTACTACAAATGCAAGCTCTCTACCCCCAGAAAGGTAATTGCCGTAGAACTCATAATCTTTTTGAGGAGATACAGTTTCTGCAAATTCAAATTTAATATCCATACAACCACACATACTTTTTATAGCATTTATGTCAGCTTTCTTTTTTTTATTAGCTAGGATAGTTGTTGGAAAGATTAATAATAAAATTAAGATATATTTTAACATTTAGCTTATTTAGAATTAATACAAATAGAGGACTAATATAATTGAAATTAATATTTTATATAATAGAATTATATTTTTATTTGAAATGTTATATAAAAGTTTCTTGGTGGTGACGGGATAATGCCGGGCCCTGGATAACCAGTTGCTCTTCTGGTAAAATAGTATGTATTGGTCAAATTGTTTACGCCCGCTTCAAATTTAAATTTTCTAATTAAGTAGGACATGCTCGCATCAAATAATTGGTATTGAGGAATTTCACCTATTATGCCACTTATGTTACCTTCAGTTGCATTTGATGAGTCCGTAAATTGTTTAGATATAAAGCTATACTGGACATTAAAAATAAAATTACTAAACCCAAACTTTATACCTGTTTTTAAATTTAGATTTGGAACGAACTCTACCTTTTTACCTACAACGCCACTTACATAAGAACTTGTATATTTTGAGTCAATTATCGCTGTATTTATAAAATAGTTAAGACTCATATTATCATTTTTAATTAATAAATTATTTATATCAAAATCAATGTTTGACTCAAGGCCATAAATAGATGCATTCCCAATATTTCCTCTTTCACTTTTTACACTTCCGTCTCTAAATGCCTTTTGTCTAAAGCCTATTCTATTATTATAAATCAGATTAAATAGTGTGAAGTCTAGCAAAATAAGGTCTTGAATTTCCCCCCTTAAACCTAAATCGATTGTAACTCCTTTCTCATCAGATATATCAGGGTTTATTGCGAAGGAAGGATTAATGATGCTTATATCGGCAAAAGTTACAGAGCGATAATTTTGTGAAATATTTGAATATAACTCTATACCTTTCTTTGTTTTATAGCTTATCCCTAAACCAAATAAGAAAAATGACCTTCTGCTATTTTGTTTTTCATATGTTGTGTTATTATAAATAACATTTCCTGCAGCATCTAAATTAATCTGTTTAAAATACCCATCACTCCTTGTTAAAATATTTTCGTATCTTAAACCGGGAGTTAAGGATATTTTATCTGTTATATATATTATGTTTTCTCCAAATAATGCTATGTTTTTATTTGGGTATATATAGTCGGATTGATTTGTATAATTTGGAAATTTATCCAGGTAAAACTCAAAATCAGCATCACCTAAATTTGACCCAGGACCTTGTTTACTTGTTGATTTAGATCTATAATATTTTCCACCTACAACAAATACATTCTTTAAGTTAAAGAAACTATAATTATTTAAATATTTAACTTCAACACCATGATTGTTAAACTCTCCTTTAATAAGATCTCTTTCTGTAAAAGGATCAACCTGGTCAACTCTATTACTTCTAAACCCAATACTATTTCTTTCTGCATCAAGCCCAAAAAAATTAATTGATAAGTTTGATACACTACTAAATTTATGCTTGATCTTTAAATTAAACAGAAGCCAATCTAACCCAAACCAATTTCTTGATCTATTACTCTGCAGAGGTGCGGTTGAAAACATTCTATCAGATAACCCTCCAGCCTGTTGAGCTAAATAATTTAAATATGACATTTCACCAGTAATTTTGGTTTTAGTATTTATCTCATACCCAAGGTGGATATAAAAGTTATTTGATTTAAATTCAGAATTATTTCTAAAGCCATCTCCTTTTTTAAAATTATAATATGTATAGTAACTAAACTTTTTACCTCGTCCACTTAAGCTAGAAAATGTTGTATATAGATTATTACTTCCTGCTGTGTTTCTTGTTATCAGTTCTACTTTTTTATTTGATGGTTCCTTCATAATAAAATTGATCAAACCACCAAATTGAGTACCATACTGAAGAGACGCAGCTCCTCTTACAATTTGTATTTCTTTAATTGCCTCTGAGGGTGGCGTATAATAACTTTCAGGATAACCTAGGACATCTGCACTTATATCATATTCGTTTTGCCTAGTATTAAAGTTTGATGTTCTGTTAGGGTCTAATCCTCTTCCACCAATATGGAGCTGAATTCCTGCATCATCATTTTGATAAATATTTAAACCTGATATTTGGTTATAAATTTGTCTTGCATTATTAGATGCTAAATTTGCCATTGATTGATCAACTAAAATAACCTCTGATTTTTTCCCAGCAAAGATTGATGTACCTTCAACATCTTTTAATCTTTTCAATTGAAATTCTCTTATTTTATATCCCTTGATTAGAACCTCCGAAAGAATTTTAGTTTGTTTTTCGAAAATTATATTTACCTCTGATTCATTCGTGATTTCGGTTTCTTTTTGAATAAATTGTGAACCCACTAATAGGAAGATAATATTCATTTTCTTTTTTTCTGTGAAGAACTCGTAATATCCTTTTTCGTCAGGTGTTGTTAAAAATTTATTATTACCATCATAAATAAAAACATCATTAGTTGAGAAACCCTCATCATTTACTTGAACTATTCCATATACTTTATTTTGAGCATTAGTTATATATGCCCCTGATAATAATAATAGCAATAAGATATTAAATGCCTTTAATTTCATCTTTTAGTGGTAGTATCCAGGTTTTGTTATTAATTGATTCTTTTTCGTTATAAAGATTCACTTTTGGGTTAATGAACCTCTGACTTGCCCTACCGTTTAAGGCAACAAAGCTATCCGCAAACACTTCTACTCTATTGTTTTCACTTGAATAAGTATCGCCTAAATAATGAGCAAATTCAAGGATAAAATCTGGCTGGAAACTCATCTGTTTCTCTTGAAAAGGCGTTAAAAAATTAGCGCTATTAACGACAAATGATGTTCCGTCAATAGAATTTTTTATTCTGAAGTTAGTATATCCTACTTTTTCAATCAACATAACTCTCCATGAAAAACGATAGCCTTGTTCGTGCCAAAAGAGTTCGCCAGGATAAGCCATATATCTAAATGGGATAATTGCTTGCAAAAAGAAGAAAATAATTAAAACAGGAACTATTATTTTTTGGCCAATAATATTTAGTTCATCACTTTGTTTTAATTTTTGATTTTTAAAAAATAAACCTAAGCTTCTTAAAATTGTTTCTATAATATTTAAACCTTTCCTATGAAGATTTGGGCCAAAAAATATCATTGAGCAAAATATCATAATATGAGGAAACATTCCTATTGGAAATAAAACTAAAGTAAAGACATGGAAGAATACAACAAGTACAAAAGCGAATAATCTTGTTCTTGAATAAATTAATAAAAAAGGTATACTTAAGTCATAAGCCATTCCACCCCAGCTCATTAAATAATGAACCCAATTCTTTTGTAATAATAATTCTCCAATAATTGGCAGGTCATATTTTGATGTCAGCCAAATTTTTAACGGCATAGCATTAAGTAACCAATCAGAATTTATTTTTGCAAGACCGGCATAAATGTATACTATACAAATTAGTAGTTTAATTGAATCAACTGTCCATCTTGGTACCTGAGCATAGTGTTTTTTATTAATTAAGTTATCAAAAGAAAATGTTGCATTTAAAGGAAGAAATATTAATAAAAAACTAAGTATACTTATAAAATAATAGTGATTAAGATATGTTGTTTTATCCATTAACTCGATATAGGTAAAGCTTAAGAAAAAAGTGATTATTGCAATCCTATACTTATATCCTATTGTAACTAAAAATGAGCTTATAAAACATAGAATAAATATTAAATATGTATATTCTCCTATTGGCTTTGCCCACCCAAACCCATAATATGAAAAATGAAAATCAGGAAGTAAATACAGCTCTTCAATCCAACCTTTACTCCAGAACCTTATGATACTGTAGCACATTAAAAGTCCAAACCCTATTCTGAAGAAAGCAAGGGTAGATGCTTGATTATATTCTTGTATGTAATTTGAAAGTTTAGTAGACAAACTATTTTTAATCACCGTCTGCGTCCACATAATCAACATTAATGCTTAAAAGTTGTAACATATCAACTTTTAACAGCACTACAACCTCTTGTATGGCATCATAAGTTTGTAAAAACTTAATATTATTATTTTGAATTTGATTTTTATAATTTTCATCAAGTTCATTAATCTTTTGTATAGCAACGTCTAATTTATCAGATATTCTACTAGAAAGATTGTTTTGACCTAGATTCTCATCTAATTCTGTTATAACAGATTTTAGACTAGATCCGGTATAGGTAGTTCCATTAAATGGATGTCTCCCTGTGAAAAAGTCTTTAACCGCTGAGATTGCTTCAATAGATAACATTTTAGATGTTCCAGAGAAATATGACTCTACATTTTCAGGGATTGGTGTCGAAGAAAATCTTCCAGCTGGAATACCAAATTTGTTTGCCCTAAACCCTTTTTCATAATAAAAAATAAAATCGTTTACCATCATATTAACAGCTGATGTTGCCGTATTGTCAGTAGAGTTAAAGAATTCATTTTTATAAGTTTCCCAATCATTAATTACTGCAGATGTATTCACAGTCATTTGATTGGATAAATCAACTAAGTAGTCTATGTATTTTGTATCGTTTAATTTTTCAATAATTTCGGTTTCTGATTCGCCAACACCGTAGAGGAGATAATCTATTGTCGGCAATCCTTGAGCTGCATAGTTATTAGCATTATTAAGATCGTAATTTCCAGAACTGATATTTGATTCGACTCTAGCAATATTCACGGGATAAATATTCATTGTTGAGCTGTAATATATCTCTTCAGCTTTTCCAATATTAAACATCTCTACGTATTGCCATGACTTATAAGTTGATTGAAATACGTTTCTAATATTTTCCAGGTTAGATTCATTTATTCCATTGTTTTTTGCGTCTACAATTTCCGAACTTAAAGCAGAAAGCTCATTAGAAAAATTATTATAACTTGGATTTATGTGATTGTTGAACCAGTTCTCTAAGAGGGATGCTCTATCATAATTGGGACCTGTATCAACTATATCTAAATTGTCATTACAAGATGTAATTGAGCCAAAAATTATAAGTGTGATTAAAAAATATTTTTTCATTATTTATATCAATTCTAAATTATACTCAAAGTAAAAAAACCAGTGCCGAAAAACAACACTGGTTGGGATTTATTTATCACTAGACTTTTTTCTAATTAAACTATGTTTAGAATAATGATCCTAAAATCCAAATTTTGATTCAATGCTTGTTGCCATAGATCTAAGATCTGCAGGAGCAACTGTCCAAAAATCATCTATATCAGCTAACATAGAATTTACTTCAGCATTAGAATAATATGGTGAACCAGTATCCGGGTTCATAGTAAACTGAAGGCTAAGGATAAATCCCCATCCTTCTGATAATGCATGATGAGCATCAGCCCACTTTCCATCATCTATTTTGTCAGCACCACTCTTTAAATAATCAGCAGCTTTTCTACCGATAATGTGTGATAACTTAGTTTTTACTATTTCTGCCTGTTCATCCCTTACATCATAAGCTCCAGCTACTATCGCAGCTCTTCCGTGCTTAAATGCATCATAGATTTCTTGTGAAATACCTGGTAAGCTTGATCCGTCAACCTTATTCATGTATTTACTAACAAGAACATCTCCACCAGATGATCCAGCTTCCACTGCAGCAGTGTTAAGATCAGCATCTAGGCCATACAAGTAGCCAAAGCCTTCATCCCAATAGTGCTCCATTGTAGTATATGATTTCCCATCTACTAAAGTTCCTGCATCATTGTCTGCCACGTTTGTTCCCCCATCAAGTTTTCCAGTCGAAAGGTATCCCCAAATAATCTGATCACATACTAAAGCTCCCATTAACCCTTTAATAAATAATTGATTTATTTCGTGTCCTTTACCGTTAATGATTACAGTTCTTCCTCCAGGATCTGTGTAAGTTCCAGGAGTACCAGCTGATGCGTCATTAGCTACATTAGGAAAAACATTTGATGTTACATCAACAATTAAAGCATCGAATTGAGGCTTTACAGTTGAAGATGCAATTGAACTTGAAGCAGTTTTGTTACCAAGTTTCTTACCAGAAGCGGCCAATGCAGGATTTCCAAACCCTGTTCCATCATTAAACATAGCATCTAATTCTGCGGCTGTCTTCATTGGTGTATTTAGCCAAGTACCTAATTCTGCTGCCATTTCAAGTCTAGCTGATTGACCGCTGAATGACACAGTACTTTGACCATCTCTTTCAAAGGTATATGTTGCTGGAGGTGTAACTACAATTTCTACAACTTCAGCAGGATCATCCTCGCATGCGAATAAGAAAATCCCTAAGAACATTACCAATAATTGTTTAAAATTTTTCATTTTATTATTGTTATTTTTAAATATTGCTGCAATTATATTCTCTATTTAGAATAATTCCAAATTAAGAACTAAAATAAATTTTAATTGCAATCGTATTTACGCTTATTAATTTTTTTAGTTTAGAATAAATCTAAATTAATTGGATGCCTTGTTCAAATAAAAATTCTTAATTAATTGTTATTCCAACAAATATTTTAGATTTAGTTTTGCAAAAAATTAAGGTTTGATAGGTCTTATTAGCATAAATTTTAAAACCTCACCTATTGAGGTTAGGGAAAAATTTTATTTTCAGAATTCTGAGAAAATGAAGTTTTTTGAGTTATTATCTTCCGAGTGTCCAGTTGAAGGTTTAATTATTTTATCAACTTGTAACAGAACTGAGTTATATTATGAATATGAAAATCATGTAGGGGAGGAAAACAAAATATTTCACTTAATAATGAAATGTTTAGTAAAATTCAAAAAATATCCGGAAGGCCTTTCTCCATACGTTTCTACTAAAATCGGCTCATCAGAAGTCTCTGGGCATTTATTTAGGTTAATATCAGGTCTGGAGTCAATGATAATTGGTGAATTTCAAATTGTTGACCAGTTAAAAGATGCGTTTTATTTTGCTAAAGAAAATAATGTCTTAGGTCCTATTTTAGAAAGAATGTTTCAAAAATCTTTTGAGACTGGAAAATATGTTAGGTCTAATACTGATATTGGTAAAGGAGCCGTTTCTGTTAGTTATGCAGCAGTAGAGATGATTTCAAAAAAATATCAATTAGAAGAAACTAGAATTCTATGTGTAGGTGCTGGGGAAACATCGCAGCTTCTTGTCAAGCATCTTCTTAAAAAAGATGTTAAAGAAATTTTAATAACTAATAGAACTGAGGCAAAAGGTAAAAGGTTTGCAGAGACTTACGATCTTGAAATAATACCTTTTGATCAAATGCACAGTAAAATAAATGATGTTGATATAATCGTTTTTTCAACATCCTCTGATCAACCGTTAATCTCAAAGGAAGATATCCATAATTCATATGATTCTAAGCGTAATAAAAATATATTATTTATTGATCTTTCTGTTCCTAGGAATATAGATGAAAATATTTCTTCGGTTGGAAATATAGAATTAATTAATATTGATAACTTAAAAGATATAGTAAATAAAAATTACAATAGAAGAAAAGCAGAGATTGATAAATCCCAAAAAATAATTGATAGTTTTTTATTAGAGTTCGACGAGTGGGCTAATTCAAGACAATTGAGACCTTCAATTCTCTCGATTAAAAAGAAAATTAAAATTTTAATTGAAAATAATATGAATATTAAACCATCTATTGAAAAAACTAATGATGAGAATATTAATATTAAAATAAATAGAGTTTACAACAAACTATCAGATCATTTAGTAAAAAAAATTAGAGTCGCAAGTAATAATGGAAGAGATAAGAAAGCCTTAGAGGTAATTAAAAAAATATTTAATGAAGAGTAGGAAAATTATTTTAGGAACAAGGGGAAGTAAATTAGCTTTATTTCAAACAAATCTTGTCTTAAAAAAACTTCGAAGGCTTTACCCTAATCATTCATTCGATTTAAAAAAAATAGTAACAAAAGGGGATAAATTTTTAAATGAACCCCTGGAGTCATCAATTGAAAAAGGATATTTTGTTAAAGAAATTCAGGATAACCTATTAAATGGGACTATTGATATAGCGGTTCATAGTTTAAAGGACCTGCCTGTAGACAATACACCAAAATTAATAAATGCAGCAATATTAAGACGAGCAGATCATAGGGACTCATTCCTTTCCATTAATAAAATTCCTTTCCAAGATATAAAACCAAACTCAATAATAGCCACTTCTTCAAATAGAAGAAGAGCACAAATACTTAAATTAAACCCTACACTGAAAGTCATTAGTATTAGGGGCAATATAGACACTAGATTAAAAAAATTAGATAATGGATACTGTGATGGTTTAGTTCTGGCTGCAGCTGGATTAGAGAGACTAAAATTGCAAAATAGAGTCTCAAATTATTTTAATGAAGAGCAAATGCTTAATGCACCTGGTCAAGGTGCAATTGCTGTTGAAACAAGAAATGAAGGTGCTGTAAAAGATATCGTATTAAGTCTAGACCATGAAAACACCAGAAATTGTGTTTATCATGAACGTTTATTTTTAAAGACTCTTGAGGGAGGATGTACGTCTCCTATTGGGGCGTACTGTAAAATAGAAAATGATTTAATAACCATAAAAGGTACTGTTTTGTCTCTGAATGGTAAGGAAAGTATAACAAAAGAGCTTAAAAAAGAGTATAACTCTAGTGTTAATATCGGCATAGATCTTGCTAACTTGATACTAAATAGTGGTGGTGATAAAATTCTTGCCGAAACTCGATCATTATAAATAATAATTATGAG
>CEUH01046938.1_pt1 | contig 13943 bp, 8 predicted proteins | sample 356461 | NCBI WGS metagenome assembly CEUH01 (sample SAMEA2623275, study PRJEB7988) | marine metagenome | isolation source: saline water (ENVO:00002010), including
TATTCTTAATGCCTCCAATAAGCTGATTCGTATCACCATCAGGAAAATCAGTACGGCCAATACTGCCGTTGAAAAGAACATCACCTCCAAATATGACATTCGAATCACCGAAATAAAAACATATGCTATCAGGCGAGTGACCTGGAACGTGAAAAACCTTGAAATTAAACCCATTAATTAAGCTCTTTTCCTCCTCTTTTTCTCCTGTTTCAGTTAAAATTTTTGAAATATTATACGCATCAACACTCATTTTTGGGCCAGATCCCAAATCAAAAAGGCTTTCTAAAGTTAATTTCTTATCATATGGGCTATGGGCCCAAATAGGGCACTCGAAATGCGCCGAAATAGATGCAGCATCAATGACATGATCAAAGTGCTGATGAGTTAACATAAGTAGCTTAACGTCAATATTATGTGACTTTATAAAGTTCAAAAACCCTTCAGGTGCATCTATTAAAATCCAACCCTCACTGGTCTCAATAGCATAACCATTCGTTTCACATATACCGCCAGTGTAACAATGCCCAGTAAAACTAGTATTATTATTAATGTTGATGTTAAAATGATTAGACACTTAAGACTGAATAGGAGACAATTAATGCTAAATCAAATAATTCCCTGTCGTTTGCAAAAATGACTTCCCTCAATCAATGAATTTCAAAAGGATCCACATGTTCAAAGCCTTAGTATATTTACTATTTTTTGCATCCATAAGTACATCACTACTGTCTGCGCCCAACTACGGAACCATTGCCCAATACGTAGCAAATCTAATTCAAAACAACCATTATTCCCGTACTGACTTTGAAGATGAAGTTTCAGAAAAATTTCTGGAATCTTATCTTAAATTTTTGGATTCCAATAAGCTCTATTTTAACAAGCAAGACATAGATTCATTCAATAAAAAATACAAAACGACACTGGATGATTATATTTTTGAAGGATCAATTCAACCTGCCACAGATATTTATAATTTATACTTTGAGCGGGTTACAAAAAGAGTTGAAAAAATTAAAGCTACTCTTGATTCAAAAGAATTCAAATTCGATAGCGATAGGACAGTTGAAAAAAGACGTAAGGATTCTGACTGGGCTAATGATGAGAAAGCTTGCGATCAGCTTTGGGAGAATATTCTGGAAGGGCAACTCCTCGAAGAGGAAATTAGAAAAAGGCGTCAAACAGAGAGAGCTAAAGAACTCGGGAAAAATTTAGAAGACATTCTTGGTGATGAAAGCAAAGAATCTCCCAAGGAAAAAATTCTTAAGAGGTATACCCGTTTCATGGAAACTCTTGATAAAAATGACAAAGAGGAAGCTTGTAATTTTTTCTTGTCTACACTTTCTCAAGTATACGATCCACATTCCGAATACTTCAGCCAATCCGAGTTAGAAAACTTTCAAGTGAATATGCAAAACAAACTCGTTGGAATAGGTGCATTACTTCAAATGGATGATGGCGCTGCGAAAATTCAGGGGCTTGTTGTTGGTGGACCAGCCGATAGAGGCGGCGAACTTCAAATAGGCGATAGAATCGTTGGGGTCTCTCAGGGTGAAGACAAGGAAATGGTCGATATTCTATACATGAAGCTCAACCGTGTTGTCGATATGATCAGGGGACAAAAAAATTCGACTGTCATTCTAAAAGTTGTTCCCGCTGACGCCTCAGATGACTCTGAAACCAAATCAATATCAATTGTCAGAGACGAAGTAAAACTCAAGGACAAGGCTGCTAATGCAGAACTGATACAAATTAAGGATAAAAATGGCGAAAACATTAAAATTGGTTGGATCAATCTTTATGCCTTTTATGCAGACATGCAGAGAGGAACTGTTAGCTGCAGCTTTGATGTTAAGAGGTTGTTAGAAAGACTAAAAAAAGAGAAAATCGAATCGCTTGTAATTGATCTCAGAGGAAATGGCGGAGGTTCTCTTGAGGAAGCCATTAGGTTGACAGGTCTATTTATTGATGGAGGACCGGTTGTTCAGGCTAAAAATGCAAAAGGGAGAATAACCAACAAAAAATCTAAAGTTCCAAACGCGTTATACGATGGTCCTTTAGTCGTACTTACTGATAGGAGTAGTGCATCAGCTAGTGAGATTTTCGCAGCTGCCCTACAAGACTATGGACGAGCAATCGTAGTCGGAGATAAATCAACTTTTGGAAAAGGTACCGTTCAAACTGTTATGCCAGTAAAAAATTACATGCCTGCAATCTTTCCAAAAGATACCAAGGACCGTGCAGGAGCCATCAAAGTTACAATTCAAAAATTTTACAGAATTGCGGGTGGTTCCACTCAACTTAAAGGTGTTGTCCCAGACATCATTCTTCCATCGTATCGAGATGCACTAGAGACAGGTGAGGAATCTTTACCTAATGCATTAGAGCACGATTCAATTGATAAAATGAAATATGACTCTCTAGATTTACAAGAAACTAGACAACAACTTTTGAAACTCTCCCAGCAGAGAGTTAAAACTGACAAAGAATTCAATTATATTATCGAAGACAATAAGCGATACAAAGAGATCAATGATAGAAATGAAGTTTCGCTGAATATTGATAAAAGGCTTGAAGAAAACAAAAAGGAAAAACAAAGAAGAAAGGACAGAAACACGGACAGAAAGAAACTCTTTGAGGAAATTGAGAGACAAGAAAAAGGTAAATTTAAAGTCACCCGACTGACTCTAGATAATGTAAATAAGAATGAAATTGAGAGTTCTGATAATTTCAAAAGGCCTGAAGATCAATCAATGAAGCGCGCCAAAAATAAGGAAGAAGAGCTCGAGGAAGAAACACCTGATTTCCCTCACTTCCTTAGTCCAACCAAAAGAGAGGCCCTTAATATTGCCAAAGACCTCATAAGGGTTTCGAAGATTAAAACCGCTGACTCCGGATCTCAATAGTCTTAAAATCGGTTATAACAAATTTTTTTGGGTCAGCAATTTTTGGATTGAAGGTATGGATTAGATTTGACTTGAATGATGCATTCTATTGGTGATTCATATCAAAAAACCAAATCTCAAATTGAGATAGCGGCAAATAAAGCAGGGAAAAAATTTTCAGAAATTGAATTTATCGCTGTTAGTAAAACATGGCCTATCGAGGTAATATCCGAATTAGTGGATTGCGGGCATAAAGTTTTTGGAGAAAACAAAGTACAAGAAATAGAAACGAAAGTTCCTAACATGTCATCTAGCCTAGAATGGCATTTTATTGGGCACTTACAAAGAAACAAGGTTCGTAAGGTTCTCCCCTTAGTAAATATGCTTCATAGCGTTGATTCGCTTCAAATTGCAAAGCGAATCAATGATATTGCTTCAGACCTTGGGCTATTCCCAAAAGTATTGCTACAAGTCAACAATGCGGATGAATCTTCAAAACATGGATTCACAAAGGATGGTATTTATGAATCGATTGATGAACTACTGAAACTTGAGAGATTGGAAATTGAGGGGCTCATGGTCATTCCACCTTTCGATCCAGACCCTGAAAAAGTCAGACCTTATTTTGTAAACCTGAGGAATTTGAGAGATGAATTAGAGGAAATGAGTGGAGTCAAATTACCAACCTTATCAATGGGAATGAGTAATGATTTTGAGGTAGCCATAGAGGAAGGAGCGACTTCTGTTCGCGTCGGATCATCAATTTTTGGTGAAAGAAAGTACAAGATAAAATAATTTTATTCTTCTAGGCAATTACATCAGATATTATTTTTCCGTGTACATCGGTCAATCTAAATCGACGACCTTGGTACCTGAAAACTAACCTCTCATGATCAATTCCTAGAAGATGTAACATGGTTGCATGAAAATCATGTACATGCATAGGGTTACTCTCAATGTTATATCCTAGTTCATCAGTACTTCCATATGACATACCGCCTTTTGTGCCCCCTCCAGCCATCCAGATTGAAAAACACCTTGGATGATGGTCCCTTCCAAAATTATTGCCGTTAAGCTTTCCTTGAGAATAACAAGTCCTGCCGAATTCACCTCCCCAAACGACTAAGGTGTCGTCAAGCATGCCTCTTTGCTTCAAATCAGTGATTAATCCTGCGGATGCCTGATCAGTTTCAGCACACTGGCCCTTAATACCACCCATTATCCCACCATGTTGATCCCAACCTGGATGATAAAGTTGTATAAAGCGAACACCTCTTTCAGCAAGCCTCCTCGCTTGCAAACAATTAGCCGCAAACGAACCTGGACTATTCACACCTTTACCATATAAATCCAAAACATGCTTGGGCTCATTACTTATATCAGTTACGTCGGGAACTGAAGACTGCATTCTAAATGCTAATTCATATTCTGAAATTCTATTCTCAATGACTGGATCGGAATTGGCATCAACCTGAGCTCGGTGCAGTTCATGTAATTTGTCTAACATTTTTCTGCGGCTTTCTCGACTAATACCTTGAGGGTTATTTAAATAAAGAACTGGATCTTTTCCAGATCTCAATCTAACACCTTGAAATTTAGAGGGCAAAAATCCGCTTCCCCATAATCTAGAAACTAATGGCTGCCCTCCCTTATTTTTGGTAACCATAACAACAAATGATGGAAGATCCTCGTTGGCTGTTCCAAGTCCATAACTAAGCCATGAACCAATACTCGGACGGCCAGGAAACTGAGAACCAGTTTGTAGCATGGTTACTCCAGGGCCATGGTTTATGGCCTCTGTGTACATTGATTTTACCACACACAGGTCATCTACAATTTTTGAAGTGTATGGAAGAGCCTCTGAAATCCATTGACCACTTTGACCATATTGCGAGAATTTGAATGGAGATCCACCAAGAGGGAAAGAGGACTGATTACCTGACATGCCTGTAAGCCTTTGTTCTCCTCTGACATCATCTGGAAGCTGCTGTCCATGCTTTTGATTTAGCATCGGCTTATAGTCATAAAGATCCATGTGGGAAGGGCCACCACTCTGGAATAAGTAAATGACACGTTTTGCTTTTGCTGGAAAATGAGTTTTGTCAGGTGTAGCCTGATCGGCTGAGCTTTTGGATGAAAGCATATGAGATAATGCTAATCCACCAAAACCTAAGCCGAACTGGTTGAGAATATCTCTTCGACCAAGTCCAAACACTGGCTTTTCACCAACGCATAAATTGTGTCTCATTACTTTATATTATTCTGATAAAATCAATTAATTCAATTAAAGTTTCGCTTTCGAATATCCAAGATTTAGTGATAAGGTTTATAAATGCTTTCACATTTAAATATTTTAGCTATTTTCATTGCGTTAAACGTCACCGGACTAGCCGATGATACTAAAAAAGATGATAAAAAGATTTATTCAGGAAAAAAGTTAAAAGCTCTTCTCATAACTGGTGGTTGCTGCCATAATTATATTTTCCAATCTACTGCCTTAACCTCGGGTATTGAAGAAAAAGTTAACGTGGAGTTCACCGTTGTTAACGAGGGGGGTACTGGCACTAAAGCTCAAATACCTCTTTATGATGATCCCGACTGGGCAAAGCCGTATGATGTTATCGTACACAATGAATGTTTCGCAAATACAGTGGACCCAGAATACATAAAGAAAATTACTAGTGTGCATGAAGCAGGAAAACCTGCTGTCGTTATTCACTGTGCAATGCATACCTACAGGGCTGCTAAGATTGATGATTGGAGGAGATTCCTCGGCGTTACCAGCCGACGGCATGAACACAAGGCAGAATATCCTGTCATCCCCTTTGCAAAAGACCACCCAATTATGAAAGGGTTTCCTGAGAAATGGGTAACACCAAAAGACGAGCTCTATGTAATTGATAAACTTTGGCCTAATAGCAAACCACTGGCTTACTCAGTCAGTGAAAGAACCGGAAAAAAACATCCTGTCATATGGACCAACACATTCGGTTCTGCCCGAGTTTTTGGAACCACTTATGGACATTCTGACGAGACGTTCAAAGATCCAGTTTTTATTAATTTACTTGCTAGAGGATTAACCTGGGCGGCGTCCAAACTCTAGAACTTTGCCATACTTTCCCATAGGTTGAATATGGCTGTCGCCAATACACCTAGCGCAGCAATATCTTCGACAGGAACGTTAGAATCATAGGGCTTATCTCCAACAGATAAATAATTCTTTGCAGACTCTTTATCCTGTAAAAAATTTTCTTTTTGCTCCTCAAATAAATCGTTCATGAGATTAAATTCCTTATCAGAGGGCTCTCTACCAATTGCCTCAATAAACATCTCTTTGATAATTGCATGAATTTCACCCTCGTTTTTCTTGTAAATTCTTTCACCGAAGAATCTTGAAGCTTCAACAATTTGAGGATCATTTAACATGACCAGTGCCTGCAAGGGAGTCGACGTACGTTCCCTTTTGACTCTACAAACATCTCTCTTTGAAGCGTCCAAAGCCATCATGACTGGAGCAGGACCTGTTCTTTTCCAAAACGTATATACACTTCTTCTATAAAGATTTTCGCCTTTATCTTTTCCCAGTGGCTTAAATGATTGAGAAAGTTCATACGGTTTGACTGAAGGTCCACCAATTTTATCAGACAATAACCCAGAAATCGCCAGGTACTGGTCTCTGATCATCTCAGCAGGCATTCTAAATCTTGAGTAATAACCGAAGTATTTATTTTCAGGATCTAATTCGAGTCTATTCTTTGCGACAGATGAAGTCTGTTTGTATGTTGATGAAGTTAGCATCAGACGGAATAACTTTTTAATATCCCAACCCGATTGAATAAATTCTAGAGAAAGCCAATCTAATAGCTCTGGATGTGTCGGCATACTTCCCTGGTTACCGAAATCTTCTGGTGTTCTCACGAGCCCTTCACCAAAGAGAAGCTGCCAAAACCGATTAACTGCCACTCTTGACGTTAAGGGATTTTCACTAGATGTTAACCATTTTGATAAGTCCAACCGATTATTACCTCCATTACCGGGAAGAAAATTTGGAGTGCCTGCCAAAACTTTTTTACCTCTCTGATCATAAGCACCCCTATTGAGTATGTATGCCGGTTTGGGTGCGTCCAGTTCTTTCATCACCATTATTTCCTGAAGCCCATCCTCAAAAGAAGCGAGCTCAGATCTCGCCTTTTTAAGTTTTTCTCTTATTTCTTTTGTACCCTCATCATAACTAGAAACAAAAACATCAATATCAGGTGAAATAGAACTTCCATCTTTTAAACTTTTTATCTCAGATTTTGTTAGCTCCCTATTAAAAACTTTAAACTCGTCAACGGTGCCATTTTTGAACCCCTTATCTCTGAATCTTTGTCCTATAGCAATGTTATCACCTCCACCACCAGTTATAGACTTATAAAGTTCATCCCGAATATTATCAACCATAGCAGTTTCACCGTTTATATAAATCTTCAATCCTGAAGCACTGCTTGAACCATTATTGGTTAAGACTACGTGCAACCATTCATTAACGGGTACTTCATGTTGAGTTTTTATACGGATGGCATTACCAGGCCAAAAGTGAATTAATGACCAACTCAATTTCCCTTCCTCAATTAGTAGTTGGTAGCCTCTGCTTCCTGAATCGGTCCATGCTCTGGATCGATGAAAAACAACTGCACGCTCCATCTTTTCCTCTGCCTTCATCCACAATGAAACACTGAATGGCTGGAATCTTCGAAAATTACCAACTTTAGTTCCTATGGCATCATCACCGGTAAGCTTGACTGCGTTACCAAGCTTCCCAGGAACAGATGCATTTTTTCCATGACCTTTTTCAAAATCAAGATGTAAGATCTGCCCTTTAATTTCAGGTTTTGGATTAGTAGCGATCCACTCTGTAAACCTTGTCTTGACGCCATTATTTTCAGCCAACAATTTCTCTACGTCTTGTACTCTTTGCTTGAGATCTTTGTATTTCTTTTTTTTATCCTCATCCATTATACGCATGGTAGGGGTCGGGACTGAAGGGGTGAAATATGAGTAAAGACCCGACTCAGATATATTCTGAAAATAGGAAAAGAATTTGTAATATTCTTCCTGGCTCAAAGGATCATACTTATGATCATGGCACCGTGCACATTCTAAAGTGAGCCCTAAAAAAGCAGTACCAAAAGTATGCACTCTATCTGCCACATACTCTACACGAAATTCCTCTTCTGTACTGCCACCTTCAACTTTTTGAGGATGTAATCTCGAAAAGGTTGTTGCTTGAATTTGATCATCAGTAGCATTCGGCAACATGTCACCAGCAATCTGTTCAGTTATGAATTCGCTATAGGGTTTATTATCATTAAACGCTTTAATAACCCAATCTCTCCACGGCCATACAAACCGATCTCTATCAACCTGATAACCATAACTATCAGAATACCTTGCAATATCTAGCCAATGAGAGGTCATTCGTTCTCCATATGAACTTTTGGATAAAAACCTATCAACCATTTTTTCATAGGCTTTCGGAGAATCGTCATTGATAAATTCCTCCACGTCATCCTTGGATGGTGGCAAGCCAGTTAAATCAAAGGCGACTCGCCTTATAAGTGTTTGTGGACTAGCTGAATTTGATAAATTCATGTCCTTAGTCTTTAGCTTTTTATTTATAAAAGCATCTATTGGATGGTTATGAGCCTTATCTGAGGGAATCTCAATTTTCTCAATTGGCATAAAAGACCAATGAGAATCTACATTGGCACCTGCATCAACCCATTGCTTAAGAGTTTCGATTTCATCAGATTCAACAGACAGTTTTGATTCAGGAGGTGGCATGACTTCATCAGGATCATCAGAAATAAGTCTGGCAATTAATTCACCACCTTCCAAAGCTTTTTTAATCCCCTCATCAGTATCAAGGCGAAGGTTGGCCTTACGAGTTTCTTTATCAGGTCCATGACAATGGTAACAACGGTCTGATAAAATTGGCTTTACATCAAAATTATATTTTGGCTCTGCTAAGGATACCAGAACAGATATCGAATAGGCGGAAAAAGAAAGCAGAAAAAGTCTCATGAAAGTTAGAAAAATACGTTTAAAACATCCCAATACAATTCACTTTTTTTATAAATTATAGCCTTTCGGCATTTTTTTAATAGGACTTTTTATTTCAATCTAATAACGGCATGATTTCAGCTTATTAATCAGGGTTTAAACGACCAGACAAGCGTATGAACGCTGATAATCTTATTAAATTAGAAAACAATTTAGCACTTCTATATGGGAGAGAAGCGATACCGACGATTGAGAAATTAAAACCTGAAATTCAAAAATGGAAAGATAAGATTCAGTCACGTGTTGAAAGCTGGAATGAGTCTGATTCTTTTCTTATTACTTATGGTGCCCCATTTGAAAGGACTAATTGCAGTGGACTTTCTATACTAGAAAAATTTCTAATCAAACACGTTGAGGATAGTATTAGCACAATTCATATTCTGCCTTTTTATCCATCAACCAGTGATGGCGGGTTCTCAGTGGTAGACTTCAGAAAAATTGATGATGAGCTAGGAAATTGGAGTAATATTGAGGCAATATCTGAGAAATATCGATTAACTTTTGACTGCGTTTTGAATCATGTTTCAAAACGCAGTTCATACGTTCAGGGACACATTGATAATAATCCTGATTACATCAATTTCTGTATAGAAGAGGATCCATCCTTTGATTACTCGAACGTCACAAGGCCTAGAACAACGCCTCTCTTTCACAACTACGATTCAAATAATGGCGAAATAAAACTTTGGACAACTTTTTCAGAGGACCAAGTTGATCTCAATTTTTCAAACCCTAATGTTCTCTTGGAAATAGTGGATGTTGTTTTGTTCTATGCATATAAAGGAGCTTCAATTTTAAGATTAGATGCTATTCCCTATATTTGGAAAGAGAGTGGAACTGCTTGCGTTCATATTCAACAAACTCATGCATTCATTAGAATATTAAGAATTATACTCGAAGAGGCATCCCCGCATGTTTTAATTCTTACTGAAACCAATGTCCCTCATCATGAAAACCTTTCCTATTTCGGAAGCGGTATGGATGAAGCTCACTTGATTTATAATTTTAGCTTACCCCCTTTGATTCTTTATGGGCTAAGTCATGATGATGCCGAGCCACTAACACGTTGGGCAAGTACCCTTGTACCGCAATCTGAAAAATGTACATTCCTCAATATTACTTCAACCCATGATGGGATAGGATTGAGACCAGTTGAGGGCATATTAACAAAAGAGCAAATTAATTCACTGGTACAAAAAACACTTAGTCACAATGGATACGTTAGCTATAAATCTAATACCAATGGATCTGAATCACCCTATGAACTAAACATAACTTTCTTTGACGCAATAAATAATCCTAACGATTTAGAGACACCAATTGAGACACAGGTTCGAAAGTTTTTAATCTCCCAATCAATAGCCATGACCCTAACTGGGATACCTGCCATTTATTTCAATGCATTACTTGGTCTTCGAAACACAAAAGGATGGCACGGAGTAAAACGAGACATCAACCGAGGCAAAGTTGATTATTATCAAATTGACGAAGCACTAAAAGATCAAACGTCTCTCAATTTTCAAGTTTTTAACGGCATTAAAAATTTTCTAAATATAAGAAAAAAAGAAAGCAGCTTCCACCCAAATGCTGAAAACTCTGTTCTAGATGTTGGAAAACATTTTTTTGCTGTCTGGAGACATTCGTCAGAAACCGGAGAAATGATAGTTGCATTACATAATTTTAGTAATGAACCATTGATCTGCACATTACCCAATGATTTACATGAATATCATTTTGTTGATCTATTAGAAAATAATTCAAAGATTAACCCTCCAAACATTTTAATGCCGGGCTATGGTATAAGATGGTTGAAAATCTCAGACTAATTAATCGACACCGCCTTTTTTTTCCTACTTAATAGTAGGTTAAATGAAATTTCTCTTATTCGCTTCATCCTTTTATCTTTTTATTAACTCTCTCTGTTTTTCTACAAATAAGAATATCATCCTATTCATCACAGATGATCAAAGTCCAGACGCCGGTTGCTACGGAAATAAAAAAATAAAAATGCCAAACCTTGATGCTTTGGCTGCAGATGGAACATTATTCACTAACGCTTTCGCGACAACGGCGAGTTGCTCTGCTTCTCGATCAGTCGTTCTAACTGGGCTTCACAACCACCTTAACGGTCAATACGGGCATCAGCATAATTATCATAAATTTTCATCATTTCATAATACACAAAGCCTTCCAGTACTTCTCTCTAGGCATGGGTATAGGACATATAGAATTGGAAAATATCATGTCGCGCCCGAGTACGTGTATAAATTTGATTATAAGATCCAAGGAAATCAAAGAAATGCCGTTCAAATGGCCAGAGAATGTGCGAAACTTATAAACAATAAAAGCAACAAGCCATTCTTTCTGTACTTTGCAACGTCTGACCCTCATAGAGGTGGAGGAATAGATAGGAATTCACAGTACAGACCTGATCTCTTTGGAAATAAACCAAACAAAGAATCTCATAATGGAGTAAATGAAGTTCACTATGGACTAGATGATGTTGAAGTCCCTCCATTTCTACCGGACACACCAACTTGTCGCGCAGAGCTAGCCCAATACTATCAATCCTGCACTAGAATTGATCAAGGGCTTGGAGAATTAATCAAAATTCTGAAGGATGCAGGCAAATACAACGACACGTTATTGATTTTTACTTCTGATCATGGAATTGCGATGCCAGGAGGAAAAACAACCGTATATGACCCCGGTCTAAGAGTACCTTTTGTGGTAAGAAACCCCTATAGCGCCAAAAAAGGAATTGTAAATAATGCAATGATTAGCCATATAGATATTACCCCATCAATATTGGATTTTGCAGGTGCTTACAATAAAGAGGAAAATTTACCAAAGGACGGACTCATTAATTTTGATGAAGCCGAAAAGAGAGCCAATAATGAAAACAAAGGGCCAAAGATAAAGAGTTTTCATGGCAGATCATGGATTCCGATTCTTGAAAAAAATAATCCTGAGGGTTGGGACAGTATAGGAGCTTCACATACCTTTCATGAAATTCAAATGTATTACCCCATGAGAGTCATACGTGATCGAAATTATAAACTCATTTGGAATATCGCTTATCCTCTCCCTTTTCCTTTCGCCAGTGATTTATGGATTGCGGCTAGTTGGCAAGCACAATTTAAACAAGGACTTGATGCAAAATATGGTCAAAAAACTGTCAAAAATTATATTCAAAGAGAAGAATTTGAATTTTTTGATATCAAAAATGATCCTAACGAAACTAGTAATCTTTCCTCAAATCCAAAGTATGGCGATTTGTTAAATGAATATAAAAAGAAGCTCAAGGCCATGCAAAAAAGCACTAATGATCCATGGATTGTAAAATGGAGCTATGAGTAATTGAAAGAACTCCTATATCTAATTCCATCAACCCAAACTGCAGCAACAATAATTCCACCAATCAAAACTTTTTGCACCCAATCATCAACTCTTAGCATAACACAGCCATTATAGAGCAATGTTATAATAAGCGCCCCAATTAAAGAACCTAATGCGGACCCCCTACCGCCTGAGAGAGACGCTCCTCCAATAACTACGGCAGCAATAATATCTAATTCAAGCGCAATCGCAGTTGTCGGATCTCCATCTCCAATCTCAGCATAAGACATCACACCAGCCAATCCAAAAACAGCTCCACCAATTGTATAAATTAGAATTTTATATCGTATGATATTTATGCCAGAAAAATTCGAGGCCTCCTCATTGGCTCCTAGGGCATAAATATATCTTCCGAATACCGAACACCTTAACAAAAGCATTGTTAGTAAAAATAAGATGAAGTTTATCCAAACTCCAGGTGCAAAAAATAACCATTTTTGATTTGGTTCCCTCATCATCAAAGTTTTGAGCCAATTATCTGGTGTTCTCACCACTGACTGATCAGCAAAACCTTCAGCTAATCCTCTGGCTATAAGCATCATTCCAAGAGTAACAATGAAGGGAGCAATATTTAATCGTGCTGAAATGGTACCATTAAGGAAACCAATTATAGCACCCACTAAAATTGCGAACAAAACTGGAACTGGAAAAATTCCTAATATTAAAATTTCACCATTTAACCAGTTAACACAATGAGCACAAAACACCGCAGTAAGCGCCACTACAGAGCCAGCACTAAGATCAATCCCTCCACTGACAATAATCATTGTCATGGCCATAGCTCCTATTCCAACAATTACTGTCTGCTTAAGGACTGTTTTAAGATTCTGAGTAGATAAGAAATTATCAATGTTATCAGGAACAAAAAAATAGATCATTCCAAGTAATATGAAGAATACAAATAACAGACCGCTGACTGGAATCAGTAACGATTTCAGGTTCTCTTTAATCTTCATTTCAATGGCACCCAAATAATTGGATCATTCCTCTATATCATAAAGGTTATATTCCTTGAGGGTTAATGATTTTCTGAACTTCTTCTGTATCAAGATTTTCGAGATCTAATAAAACGGCACCAGTATCCACATTAGCTTCGAAGGGCTTTTGTTGAATAGAATTAAAAATATTCCTCACGGCTGTATACCCCATTTGAAAAGGATCTTGAACTGCTAACGCTGAAACTTTTTTGTCTTTTAGACCCTGAAGCAAAGCTTCATTTGTATCAAAGCCTACAAATGGAAACTTACCCGCCAAACCTGCCTGATCAAGGGCTCTAAGCATCCCTTGAGTAGTCGATTCATTAGGAGTAAACACTCCACCGACTTGATCACCAAACTGATTCAATAAACTTTCAGAAACCTTCATTGCCTCATCAATGGACACTCCTCCTCTTTGATCGATTGATAACAATTCAATACCAGGTGCGGCCTTTTTGATACCATCTAAAAACCCTTCTTCTCGCTTCGTTGTACTATCATGATTGACCGCATGCCTTAGCATAAGAACTTTACCTGAACCATTCATTAGCATGGCAAGTCTTTTCCCACAATCCTGTCC
>CEUH01019250.1_pt1 | contig 13923 bp, 14 predicted proteins | sample 356461 | NCBI WGS metagenome assembly CEUH01 (sample SAMEA2623275, study PRJEB7988) | marine metagenome | isolation source: saline water (ENVO:00002010), including
AAAAGATTATAGTGATTGTGGTGAAAAATCTCCTTATACAAAAAAATTTGATGAATTAATAAAAGCTGTAATAGAATCAGATGAAGGTGGTCTTCATGTAACTAATATAGATAAAACATCAGATTATTTAAAGAATTTAAATCCAGGGGAAGTAAGAACGAATTGTGAAGAATACATTAGTAATTTTAAAGATTTTTATAATGACGAAAACTTAAAAAAGAAAATAGATGAACAAATCAATAAATTAAGAGCTGATATTAATAAATCAATCAAAGAAAAACGAACAATAACGGGCTTGAAGAAAGGCGAAGTATATGGAAAAGAAGTATATTATTTGAAAGATAATAATAACATTTTAGATTTACATATTGGAAGAATGGGTAGAGACGATATAACAACAGAAGTAAAGAAATTTACAGCAAGATTGACAGGGAGTGAAGATAAAAAACCAAAACTTATAGGAACACAAGATTTTTTTAAAGATGATAGTATTAAAGAAAATATTAATATAGGTGATAATATTATTGATAACTTATATCCAAATACATTATTATTAGCTGGTGAAAATACAAATTTTAGTTTTGAAGTCATAAAGGATATAATTAACTTTCTAAGTTCCGAAATACATGGTGATATAGAAGAAAAAATAGAAATATTAGAAAAATTACAAATAATAAATCAATGCATGAGAAAAGTATTAGAAATACATAATAACATAACCTGTAGAATGTTAACAAAAGAAGCACAGAATGAAAAGTATTATAAAATGAAAATAATAAGAAAGGATAAAGAAGAAGTAGGAACACTAATTACATATAAAGATACAGATGAAAAAACAAAATATGGTTTATTTATAGATTGTAATGATGACAGTACATCAGTGGATGTAATAAATATAGATATTGATAATTTTATAAATTCAGAAAAACTAGTACCAATACCACCGAAGAGTGCAAAACCGACAATAGAATTCCAAGGGGAAACAATGAGTAATCCTCATTCAAAAGTAATTTCTGAAAATACTGGTAATTTTGTACAATTATCACAAATAGAGTTGATTAAAAAAGAAAATTTTGACATAAGTGTGTTGTTTAAACGATATTTAAATATATATTCTTTAGAAAAAGAATTTAATAAGTTAAAAGAAAAATATGATCAAAATGCTATAAATGAATATGCAAAAAAAGTAGAAAAAGTTTTAAATAAAAAAATGCCTGATTTTATAAAATTATATGAAAATGAACAAAAAATAATGGCTAATCTAAAATTTCAATTAAAATGTAGTAATTTGGGATTAATGCCAGAAAATTATGGAAAACCAAAAGATATGAAGATGGAAGACTATATAGAAATATTAAAAAACACAGATGACTATCATGACTATATATTAAATAAAGCGGAACCGTCAATATACATGTATTATAATAATATGTTGGTTTTAATAGCGAATTATAATAAAAATCCCGCGGATGATGATAAAATATTAGCCAATATAAGGAAATATAGTGAAAGATTACGTAAACCTCATTTTATAAAAATAAAAATAGATATACCAGGAAGATTAATAGATGCAATAGAAGCTATAAAAGAAGTAAATAATATAGATAGTGACTATAAGGAAGTAAAACAGGTATTTACACATGCAGATACATTCGCTGATGGTACATACAAGGACTTAGTACAAAAATTAGCAAAAATATTAAATCCAGGTGAAGATGAGATACCTTTTTCACCAATTATGTTACCATTAAAACCTGGTTCATCAGGTTCAATACAAGTTTCAAAGCCACCACCAAAAACAGCAAATAATAAAGAAGTAAAAGGGTTTAATCAAGGAAGTACCACTGGTGTTAATGCAACTAATCTAGCAGCCAATACTGGAGCAGTTTCTTCTGGAGATTGTGTAGGTAATATGTGTGCTATTATGGGAGGGGAAAAGAAAAATGGTTAATCAGAATAAATATAATAAAAATATATTATATTTATAAAAAAATAAAGATATATAATATATGGCAAATATATTTAAACCAATAAACGATGTGTTTAAAAGCTTATCAGCATTAAAACGGAATAAAGTATATTTTTTAATATTATGTATGATAATATTTTCCTTGTTATATTTAATGTTAGATGATAAACACTTTAGTGGTGTAAATAAATATAGGGAGGAAATAAGAAACGAAGTAGTAAAAGATATAGTAAAGAAGGAATTAGTAGAGAATTTTTCAACAATAGAAGATGAGAAGGAAGAAGAAGGGGAAGAGAAGAATAAAGCATTAAAAACTGATGTAGAATTTAAACCATTAGATCCGATAGAATTTAAGACACAAACAGAAGAGAAAATAATAGATAAAGAGACAAAAAAAGCGAAAAAAGATGTATATAAAACAGATATTACAATAGAGAGTTTGAAACCATCAATATCACAAAGTTTATATAATCGTTTATACTTTAGCATATCAACAGGTACACTATTAGGATATGGTGATATAGTACCGATAACGAATACAAGTAAATTATTATCAATGATACAATCTATATGCACAATAGCATTAATTTTGGCTTAAATTTGAATTAAACATTTAGATTTAGTTTTTTTATCAGTTTTTTTGTTAGCGGGGTCATAAGAAATATTCCAAGGGGTATCAATCATATCAATATATTTATCAGAATCAATATTATAAATAAAGTAATCATTTTTTTTATAATAACGTTTACGTTGTAACCATTGTTTTTGGAAAGGTTCATGAGTATCAATAATATCAATAACAATAGGATTATTACCTTTAACACGTAGGATACGTCCGATAGATTGAGTAATATCAGTTTTAGGGGTTGCCATAATTAAAGTAGACAAAGTTTTAATATCAAGAGCTTCAGCAGCCATTGCATATGTGGCAAGTACAATTTGTTTAGTTTCAGATATTTCAAGGTCATGTTTTTTCATTCCACCGACATAATAACCTACAGTAGCGAAATTAATATGTGATATAGCATCAAATAAATAGGTAAGAAGGTTACGATTATGTGCGAGTATCATAATTTGTTTATCATTATTTTCATTAATAAGATGATTAGTGATAGAAACAATAAAATCAGAACGTCTACCGAAATTACATAATTTAGAAATCATAGTACTATATTTAGGATTGCCTCTAAAATCATATTCAACTTCATTAAAATCGGTATCATTAGACTTATAATTAATAGAGCGCACAATAACATTATCCGCATCTCTACTTGTCTCTTTATAAATACGGTCACCAATAAACATATATAGGATATTAGTAAGTTTATCTTTTCTTTCAACAGTAGCAGATATACCTAACATATAAGGTGTAATACATTTAAATAAAGTTTTAGAGAATTGTTCACTGCCGATACGATGTACTTCGTCAATAACAGTTAAACCGAATTGAGAAACAATTTGGTCGGGCAAAAGTTTAGAATGTAAAGTTTGTACCATGCCAATAACAATATCTTTATTATCAACATCACAAACATCAGCTTGAATTTTACCGATAGTAGCAGAAGGTAAGAATTCATTAATTCTTTCAATCCATTGGTTCATAAGGAATTCTTTATGAACAATAATAAGTGTTTTTTTAGAGAGTTTTGATATAATATTTAAAGCCATAACCGTTTTGCCGCGTCCACAAGGAACTTCAAGAATAGCACCATTACCATTAGAAGGTGAATTATTACAAATAGGAGTGTTAACATAATTAAGATAAGTATTAACAATATTAATTTGGTAATCTCTTAATGTTTTATTAAATTCTAATGAAATATCAATACCAGATTGAATTTGTGAAATATTAGGCATACCGTAACGATTAATACCATAAAATCTAGGTAAATATATTTTATTATCATTTTCTCTATATGCGGGAAAAGGGTCATTGGTATCTTTAATTTTAATAGTAGTAAATGGTTTCATAAAAAGGTCATTTTTAATAAATTCAAGTTCTTCATTATTAAGTATAGATTTTGGGATAGTATAACCCTTTTTTCCAAGATATGAATTATTTCTAATGTTGTCCATTATATTTTAATATAAATAATTTAGGACATAAAAATCAATTTTCTATCAATTAAAATATATAAGAAGATTATATAATAATATGTATTATGGTTTATCAAAATTAGAATTTGGAATATCAATAGTGTTAATAATATATATATTAGGAACATTTGATACACCTATAGAATTTTTGCATGTTTTTAAATCACCTTTAACAGGCATTGCAATATTTGGGTTATTAATATATTTGTTTTATAATGCTCATGTAATACTAACAGTATTGTATATTTTTGCAATATATGAATTACTAAAGAGAGCTAATGAATATAATTATGACGATATAATAGAAAATGATGAAAGAAAGAAACAAAAGGAAGAAGCGTTTTTTAATATGATTGAAGGATTAGAAGATGATGAAGTTGAAGGTTTATTAGAAGGATTTAATGATGCACAAATTGAAGATATAATTGAAGGATTTAATGAGGGGGAACTAGATGAAGAATTAGAGGGTTTTGAGAATGAAGAAGACTTATTAGAGGGTTTTGAGAATGAAGAAGACTTATTAGATGGTTTTGAGAATGCAGATGATATGGATGCTAATTCTGTTGTAAATCCAACTGATGTAGATAATGCTGTTGCTGATTTAGCAGAGAGTTCAAATCTGGGTTCATCTGATGAATTACAAAATACAGAAGCATTACAAAATGCAGCTGCAGCACAATCACAATTATCAGCGGCACTGGGTCAAGGAGAAGTAGGAACATCAGATGCTAGTGGTAGTGCAACAGTTACAGAAGCATTTACACAATTATTAGGAGTAAATTCATTAGAAAATGAAATGGTAAATAATATGGCACCTGTAGGTTTAGGTACAAGAATAAACTATAAAACAACACCATATGTATCATCATCAACAGATGTTAAAGGTGCATCTTTAGTATAAACATAAAATAGTATTATAATATATATTTTATGTTTAAAAATACAACAATCATATATTGTATATTATTAGTATTATTAATAATAGTAGTAGCAAATCACGGAGAAAATATAAAGGATACAGAGAATTTTATGTCAATTAAAGATGCACCATTATTAGATATAGATAAAATAAAAACAACAAATTTAGATAAGAATACACCATGCAAATTTGATATGCAATGTAAATCAAATGAATGTGTAAAAGATGCTGGAGGCAATTTTTTATGTTTATAAAATTGAATATTATAATTTATAATAATAATATTCAAATAATGCGCAAAATGAGTTTAGAGACAGACTTAAAAATTTGTATTGTAAAAAAAGCTGTAAATAATTATGTAGATAAAATTATAAATGATGGTGTTACAATAACAGAACCAGGAAGTTTAAAATACTTATTATGGGGTCCGAGACCAAGTCAACAAAGTTCTTGTATTAAGATGGGAAAAGTAGGTGAAGATATGTTTAAATCAATGATAAAAATATCACCAAATATTGAATTAATAAAATGTGGAGTACAAATTATAGATAAAGGCAATAAAAGAAAAGACATAGATTTAGCATGGAAGGATAATAATAAAAAAATTATTTATATTCGTGAATGTAAAGGTAATATAGAATTAGATACGGAGAAATTACCAGCCACATTTGAAAAAGTAAAACAAGATATAGTACCATTTTTAGAAACTAAATATCCGGATTATAAAATAGATTGTGGTATACTAAATTGGTCGGTATATTCAAGAAAAATATTAAGAAAAACATTAACCCATATAAAAAGTTGTGAAGATAATGGTGTAAAAGTGGAACATGTTGAAGATTTTCTAAAAAATATAGATTTTGAATGGAGTGAAGAAGGATATTATTCTTATTTTAGAACAATAGGAGAAAAAATTAATAAAATGTTTTAATAATTCTTAATAATAAGATGTTTTGTATTAATTTCATCACCAACTCTACCGGAATGTAGTTTAAATCTATATTTTTTATCGTATTCACCAACAATATAATCTTTATATAATTCTTCAATAAAAGGTGTTTTACCGATTATCATTAAACATTTAATTTTAGTTTCTTTAAAACATTTTGCAAGACTTCTTTGTTCATCCTTACCAAATGTACAATAACCATAATCAGTAAATTCACTATCATATGGAGGGTCTAAAAACATAAAATTATTTTCATCATTATAATTTTCAAATATATATTCAAAGCTATTATTAAGTACTTCTGTTCTTTTTAACAAATTTTCATATTCAATATTTTTTAAATCTTCATAATTACAGGTTTTATAACGCCCATATGGGATGTTAAATTCACCTTTTTTATTATATCTTAACATGCCTCTATAACATGTTTTTCTTAAATAATAGAAACGTTTGGCATTATCTAATATTTTTTTGTTTTTATTTTCTATTTCTTGCAGTTCATCATGGTCTAAATCAATATCATCATCACTCTCATCACAAGCACCTTCACAAATATATTGTCCAGAACCTTTCATTTGAACAATATTTTTATTTTTCCCACATAAATCACAACTATTTCTTTTATAATTTGGCGGTTCTTCAATAAATAAGATATCACCTAAACCATCATCATTAAAATAACCATCACATATAGTACATTTTTTCCATTGACCTTCTTGATAATTTTCTTCGGTATCTTCATCAAAATCCCAATCATCTGGGTATCTAAAACAATCTGTATTTTCACATAAATCTATATTTGGTAGAGCAAGCATGCAGTGTTTTGAATTACATTCATTACAATCAGGGTCATCGTTTCTAGTTATATAATGACAATTTTTACATTTATATTCTTGATAATATACTTTTGGTTCATAATCATCTTCAAAATCATTTTCAATATCATTAATATAATAAGTGGCTTTCCATAATTCTTCATATAATCTATTTTTATTACTTTTCCAACAATCAGTACAAGACCATAATTCTTGTTTATTACCTCTTCTAAAAACAAAATAATCGTCAAAATTTTTATCTAAGCAACAAATATCACAATTTTGTATTTTTTCATTAAAATTAAATGATCTAACTTTATAATATGTTTCTTCATCATTTGGATGATTATTCATAAAATTATAGATTTTATCTGAATTACCATTTTTTATAGATTGATAAAAATCAATTAATTCTTTATGAACATCATTAATAACAGCTTTATTTGGATTTAAATGAAAATATACCGCCCCGCCACCAACAAAAGGTTCTAGATAAGTAGAAATGTTTTCTGGTATATGTGGCAATATATCATTAAGTTCATCTGATTTACCACCACTCCATTTAATAATTGGTTTTAAACTAGACATTATATGTTATTATAATTATAACATATAATTTTAAATCAATTTTGTATATTTTATTTATCTATGCCGGAACAACTTTTGCACTTTTACTACCTCCTATTCCTGTTATATACATAATAATAGAAGGGAATGTCCAAATTAATAAAAGGTCAAAAGTAAGTCGTGCTGGTTTGTTATTAAAGAATTTTTCTCCATAAAAAGTATCTTTTTGTTTTTTATCCTCCTTACTAGAAAAAACATGTGCAGGGTCAAATCTATAAAGAAGATATATTCCTAAGATAATGATTACAGCTGCAAGAACAGCAAAATTACGGGCAGGAAAAAATATAATTTCAAATATAAATTTAAATAAATCAAAAAAAGAACCAGTTAAAAATATAGGGTTAGCATAGCTTGCTAAATCACCATGTTTATAATTTAAAATGTTTATAAAACTTCCATCCTTCATTTTAGAATTTATTACAGAAATACAAGATAAACCTGTAAAGAATATACCATAAATAAAACCCATAACACCATAATCTTCAAAAGCCCACATTATTATAAGTAGAAAAGCGAATAAAATAAGAATTAAAGACATGTCAAATAAACGAACAGCATCAGCCTTTGCAGTACTGTTGCTTGCTACCCCAGAATATGCTTTTTTTATAAAAGTTTCATAGACAATAAGAAAATATACTTGTGGAACAATAGCATAAGCGGCACCTATAATAATACCAAAAACGATAAAATTCATAAAAGTTTGATTTGCTTGTGTCATAGTGGCACCTTTAGTATATTCACTATTAATAGGGATATTGTAAGTAGCGATAGTATCTTTGCTTTCACCTGCAGGGTTACAGTCAAGATAATAATCACTATTGGGTCCCATAGTAGGGATATTATTATTATTTTCATTAGAAGTAGGGTCTACATTATTAGCATTAACAACACTTGTCATTCCATGAACAATATAATTATCAGTAATACCTGTTTTATCTTTAGTTAAAGCTTCACTTGTGCCCAAAAAATGGTCAGACATATCATAAGTTAATTCTTTAACGATATTTACACTATCAGTGTTTATACTTGCAGGTACGAAATTAATAACAACTTTATTATTTTTACTATTATAACTGACAGCACTAGATTTAGTATTATCATTATTTTGTGGTAGATTTTTTCCAATATGCAATTCATTGCTACTACCTTGTTCACTGTCTTTAGACATATCTATAAGTGCATCTATGTTATTGACAGCACCAGTAGTATCTTCTTTTAAAAAGAAACATGAATATAATTTTTGACTACCACCAGACAAAGATTCATGTTCAATAATAAGTTCACCGATTATAACAGGTTTGCCATCTTTTTCAAGGGCATTACTTTCTTCAGTAAGACCGGGAATAACATTATGAATAAGTTTTGTAATATATATTTTTGTAGCTTTATAATTATTAGTGTTGCTCATAATAAAATTAGGAGTAGTACTAGGATTACTATATTGAGCTACAATATGCTTTTTATTTTTATCATCACCATCATTCATATTCATTTTATTAATTTCAGCACCACTAAAAGTAGTATTTGGATAATCGAAAAACATAGCTGTAGTATTAGAAGGTGGTGTATATGATTTGCCATTAGTTTTAGAACCACCTACTATATCAAAATGATTATTACCTTTATTTTTTCCCATTTAATTTATATATATATAAATTAAACAGATTAAATAATTGCATATTATCTTTATCTAAATAGAAGGCAAATATCTTAATGTGTCATTTTCATATTTAGTTACCTTAAATAAATCATTATACCCTTCAACATATACAGTATCACCATTATATAAAGGATCACAACCATATTCACTGGTACAAGTTTTACCATTTATATTAATAGGCAATTTAGAATTAAGATGACCGGTATTAGACATAGAATAATATTGCCATTTATCACGTCCCATCATTAATCTTCTTCCCATAAGAGGTAGAATTAAATTATCATTGGAACCAGATTTATTTTGAGTTAAAATACCAACTTGTTGATATTCACTATTAGTAGCACGAGTTTCAATATTAATAGGAACGAGATCAGCATATTTACTTTTATTATATCTCATTTCATCTACATATTCATTTTTTTTTAAAGGGGGATTACATATATTATTAAATTTTTGATTACAATCACTGTCGCTTTTTCCTAAACTAGGATGTATTATATGTTGTTGTTGTGGCAAAACAATAATATTTTTATTATTAATAACATATAAGATATAAGTTAAAATAAGAATAATTATAAAAAATAAAAAATTATATGTATTATTTCCACCAGTACTAATATTTTTTCTAGGCATTATATATTTTAAATATAAAAATATATACTTTATATTAAGGGAATTTTGTGAAAGAGTCAATAATACCCATAAAACCTTTACCTGCTGTTTTAACGTATGGTTTAACAGTTTTTGGTAATTTCTTACCAAATCTATCACCAACGGGCATGAATTTATTGCCGACAGCACCCATTTTTAATCTTACGCAACTAAAACATTTTTGTCTTATACTTTTTGGCCATGCAGCAAAATGTATACCATCGCCAAAAATTGGTATCATAGCTTTAAATACCCAAATATCTAATTCCCAAACTTTATCCCAAAATTTTTTCTCATAATCATAAATTTGTTCAAAACCGCATAGCCATAATAAAAACCACATGGCCCTAAAAGGTAAATATATTAATTGTCCAATTAAATTAAAGATATAAAAAATAATACAAGTTGGCAATGAAAATATCATTTTTAATCCGCAAATTATATGATCAACAAACCATCTAATTAAATAAATAGAAAAAATAATTAAATGTGGTATGCCTTGTGCTATTTCAAATGAACCAAATATAGCAGTCATTAAACTACCATAAATGGCTTCTCCTATACTAATGCCTAATTTTACAACCCATTTGGAAAAAAGGCCAATAAATATAGCTGCGCTAACCATCATTGCTGCTGTCATAATATTAATAGGTAATGATGGTGCAGAGAAAGGAGCACCGAATGCGAAACCTTCCTTTATTTTTTTCTTTTTAATACCTAAATGTATCAATTTATCATCTAAAAATTTTAATATTATATTTGTATAATGATAATCATTTATTATATCTAAAATGAAAAAAATACAAATTAATCCTAAGAATTTTATAATAATTTCATTATTTTTAATTAAAAAATTTGACATTTATATGTTATATAATATAGTTACAACATATAATTTGATTTAAATGACAATTTATTTATTTTTTTGAACTTAATGTCTCAATTAATTTTTCAACATTTTCATCACTAACATTGTTTTTGTATTTATCAGCAAATCCTTCTACCTTTTGAATAAGAGGTGTCATTTCTTTTAAATTAGTGATTAATTTTGATTGTACATCTGCTAATTCTTTTGCATCTTTGACTTGTTCTTTTGAAACATTTTTGGGACTTTTATTAGTTATTTTTTCAACTTTTGCTTCTGTTTCATCATCACTATCGTCTTCATCATCACTATCATCACCTTTATTTTTGAATGCCTCTTCTTCAACCTCTTGTTCATCTGTTCCATCTTCTGTTAAATCAGATTCATCATAAAAACCTTCTGTTGTAACTTTATATATATTAGATGCTACTAAACCAATTATAAGCATAATAGTAACATTATCAGTATACATTGATGTTACATAAGCAGCAATAATAAATAAAAATACACTTTGTGTATCATTTGTTCTTAAATGGTTCCAAATATCAATAAAAGATAAAAAAGCGAATAAATATAAAGCATAGTTATTGGTTAAAAATTTATTAAATCCACCGAAGTTTTTCTTAGCCATATTCTTATATAATATTATTACGAAAATATTTTACAAATTATTTCCACTACAATCTAAATATGTTTCAGGAATATCATCATTAGAATAAATATCAAGAACTTCTTGTACTACTTGTTCTCTTTGTATATCATCATTTTTAAATTCAACACTAGAAATACTACTTGAACGTTTTTTTTTAAATTTATTTAAAAAATCTTCTAAACCATTTATATTCTCTTTTCTATCATGTTGGTCTAAATCCCCGGTTATAATAACACGACTATTTTCACCTAATCTTGTTAAGAGCATTTTCATTTGTGAAACTGTTGAATTTTGCATTTCATCTGCTATAATCCATGAATTTTTAAATGTTCTACCTCTCATATAACCAAGTGGTGCAATTTCAATAAATTTTTCTTCAACAAGACTTGATATTTCTTTTGCTGATAAAAAATTATATAAAATATCATAAATAGGTCTAACCCAAGGAGCCATTTTTTCTTCTAATGTACCAGGCAAATATCCTAAGTCTTCATCTACACTAACACTTGGTCTTGTAAAAATAATTTTTTCGTATTTATTAGTTAAAAAGTTTTTAATTCCTAATTCAGTAGCAAATAATGTTTTGCCAGTACCAGCAGGACCAGTTGCTATTAATATTTTTTTATTTTTATTTTTTAATAGATTAAAATAATTTTTCTGTGAATCATTCTTCGGTTTTGTAAATTTATTTTCAAAATCAACCTTTTCTTGATTAGATAAATATTCATAATCCCATACATTATTATTGTTGTTGTTTTTTTTATCTTTACAAATTCCCATATCAGAATAATAAGTATCCAATAAATCTTTCTCTGATTGTCGCTTAGGTTTGCGACCACGTTTTTTTGGTTCAGATTTTTGGTTAGGTGGTTGAGGAAGAAGGTTCACAGACATGTCTAAACAATTACTCTTCATAATTGTTATTCTCATTTTATTTTTATCAAAAATTATAGCACATATATTTTTTTAAACCATATATGGTGTAAAAAAATATTTTTATAATATATATATGAAAAAAAATAATAATTTGACTAAAAGAACTATAATTAATAAATTAAGAATGAATAAAATAAGATATTATCTAAAAGACCCAAATATAACTAAAAAGCAACTATCATATGCTTTAAAAGATAAATTATTAAGTTTATTAAATATACAAGATTTAATAGTTTCTGGTAATATATTTTTTAATAATTTACCATTAGATTTACAAAAGAAAATAATAGAGTATTTATAATACTGCGTTACAAAGTAAATCAATAAAAATATTTTTATAATAATATAAAAATTTTTTGAGAATATAAAATATTATATTCTTCTATAGTCATTTTAGAAAAAATGTCTGACACTACAAATTCTGAACCTTTATTAACTCCTGACACATCACGCTATGTAATGTTTCCAGTAAAAGATCATGATATATGGACAATGTATAAAAAATCAGTTGATAGTTTTTGGGTACCACAGGAATGTGATTTATCTAAAGATTTAAATGACTGGAATAAATTAACAAAAGATGAAAAACATTTTATAAGTATGGTATTAGCATTTTTTGCTGCATCAGATGGAATTGTTTTAGAAAACTTAGGTATGCGTTTTATGGGAGACGTACAATTAGCAGAAGCAAGAGCATTTTATGGTTTTCAAATAGCAATGGAAAATATTCATTCAGAAATGTACAGTTTATTAATTGATACCTATATATCAGACAAAAATGAAAAAGATAAACTATTTAATGCATTAGATAATTTTCCTTGTATTTCAAAAAAAGCAGATTGGGCTAAAAAATGGATAGATGATAAACGTAGTTCTTTTGCCGCAAGATTAGTTGCATTTGCAGTAGTAGAAGGAATATTCTTTTCATCAAGTTTTGCATCTATATATTGGATTAAAAAACGTGGTCTTATGCCTGGATTAACATTTTCAAATGAATTAATATCTAGAGATGAAGCTCTTCATACAGAATTTGCAGTATTATTATATTCAAAATTAAATAAAAAATTAAGTAAAAAGAGAATTCATGAAATAATAAAGGAAGCAGTAGAAATTGAAAAAGAGTTTATTATAGAAGCAATTCCCTGTAGAATGATTGGAATGAATTCTAAATTAATGAGCCAATATATAGAATTTGTTGCTGACCGCTTATCATTACAATTAGGTTACGATAAAATATATAATTCTTTAAATCCATTTGATTTTATGGAATTAATTAGTGTAGAAACAAAAGTAAACTTTTTTGAACGTACAAATTCAGAATATTCATTAGCGAATAAAACTGTAGAAGGAAATGTATTCGATTTCAATGAAAATTTTTAATATAAATACTATTTATAGCAATGATAAAAGGTTATTATAATAATACTTTATTTAATAATTTAGGAAATCAAAATTTTAATAATATAAATTTTGATAATGAAAAAACAATAACTATGAAAAAATGTGGTGATGGAAATTACCAAGCATTAATTAGAGATTTTGATGAACCTGATGATAATGAAGAAATAGAAGTTGTGCAGTTAAAAAACATAAACATAGATAGTGATAATGTAAATGACCTATTAAAAGAAAGTAAAGTAAATCAATTCTTTTTTGGCGGATTGACAGTAATCGGTTTATATGTAGTATTCCAACTTATACGAAAAACCAAGTAATTATCTAATTCAATAAATAATATTGATTATCATTTTCATTAAAATATACACTTTTCTTTTTGCGTTTT
>CEUH01027157.1_pt1 | contig 13920 bp, 9 predicted proteins | sample 356461 | NCBI WGS metagenome assembly CEUH01 (sample SAMEA2623275, study PRJEB7988) | marine metagenome | isolation source: saline water (ENVO:00002010), including
ACTGCCTACGACCTATCAATGATTCCAAGAACTACAATTGCTCAAAGTATGGATATATTATCCTCTATGGCAGGTTTATCTGGATATAAATCAATAATTAAGGCCGCCGAACTTATACCTAAAATATTTCCAATGACAATAACAGCAGCAGGAAGTATAAAACCAGTCAAGGTTGTTGTTTTAGGTGCAGGAGTTGCAGGTCTTCAGGCGATTGCTACAGCTAAAAGATTAGGTGCAATAGTTGAAGCATCAGACCCTCGTCAGGCAGCAAAAGAAGAGGTACTAAGCTTAGGTGCTAAGTTTATTGAGGTCAAGGGGGCTGTTGAAGATGAGTCTGCTGGTGGTTATGCTGTAAAACAGTCTAAAGAGTACTTGGAAAAACAAAAAGAAGAGGTTTCAAAAAGACTTACAGAAGCTGATGTTGTTGTGACCACTGCTCAGGTTTTTGGTTCAAAGTCTCCAGTACTTATTTCTAAAGATATTGTAAATAAGATGAAGCCAGGTTCCGTAATCATTGATTTAGCTTCATCTACTGGCGGTAATTGTGAGTTAACCAAGGACTCAAAGATTATCGTACAAAATGGAGTAAAAATTGTTGGAAATTCCTACCTAGCATCAGAACTATCACATGACGCCAGTAATTTATTTTCAAATAATGTATTTAATTTCATTAGCTACATTATTAAAGAAGATAATTTAATTGATGAAAAAGATGATATTTTAAAAAGCTGTAAAATATAATTATGAATGAAGTTTTAAATTTTTTAATTGAAAATGAGATACTAATATATCTTCTACTCTTTACAATACTTCTTGGATTTGAGGTAATTTCTAAGGTGCCCTCAGTTCTCCATACACCACTAATGTCTGGAGCAAATGCAATTAGTGGAATTGTAATTTTAGGAGCTATAATTCTTATCAGAACGACGGATCCTAGTAATGTTTTTACACTTATATTAGCCTCCTTAGCTTTATTAGTAGGTTCTATTAATGTTTTTGGTGGATTTTTTGTTACAAATAGAATGCTTGAAATGTTTAATAAAAAGAAGAAAAATTAATGGAGAAAATTTTATTCTTAATATCTGCGTTTCTACTCGTTTGGGGCCTAAGGCTTCAAAGTGATCCTGCCTCGGCAAGTAAAGGAAATAAATTAGCTTCCGTTGGTATGCTAACAGCAATTTTGTCAGCAATCATTATGCCACTGGAAGATAGTTTTTCTAATTTAATTTGGATACTTATCCCCCTATCATTCTCAGCAATTGCAGGATACCTAATTGCAAAAAATATACAAATGACCTCAATGCCACAGATGGTTTCAATATTTAATGGTTTAGGCGGTTTAAGTGCAGTACTTCTTTCCTATGCTGAAATTAATAAGTGGATCAATTTTCCGGATAGTTATGATAGTACTGTTATTATCATTCTCATATTAAGTTTATTTATTGGTTCTGTCGCTTTTACTGGAAGTTTACTTGCTTTTGCTAAGTTGGACGGATATAGGTGGTCAGAGAAACTCACGTTGCCTTTACAACACATCATCAACTTAATATTTCTGGTAGCGATAGTAGTTATGTCATACTACTTTTTAAATAGTTCTGATATTATATATTTATACTCCATTATTGCTATTTCTCTAGTTTATGGAGTGTTTTTTGTTGCTCCTATTGGTGGTGCTGATATGCCCGTTGTTATATCTTTATTGAATTCTTTTACGGGAATTACTGCAGCATTAACAGGAATAATATTTGGTAATATAGTTATGCTTCTTGGTGGTATATTGGTTGGTGCTGCTGGAACAATACTAACAATACTAATGTGTAATGCTATGAATAGGTCTCTTTTAAATGTATTGGTTGGTGGATTCTCATCTAGTGGCTCATCTCGAAAAGGAAAAGAACAAGGTGATATTAAAGAAATATCAGATTCTGATTTTGCTGTACAACTTTTCTATTCGAGTAAGGTAATTATCATACCTGGATATGGATTGGCTGTCGCTCAAGCTCAAAAATTATGTAAAGAAATACAAGAAATTTTGGAATCTAATGATGTAGAGGTTAAGTATGCTATTCATCCAGTTGCAGGAAGAATGCCAGGTCACATGAATGTTTTGTTAGCTGAAGCTGATGTGGACTACTCTAAACTAATAGAATTAGATCAAGCTAACGAAGAATTTAATACAACTGATGTAGCAGTTATTATTGGAGCTAATGATGTTGTTAATCCAGATGCAATTGATGACTCCTCAAGTCCGCTTTACGGAATGCCAATTCTTAAAGTATGGGATTCAAAGTCTACGGTTGTATTAAAAAGAAGTATGTCTGCTGGATATGCTGGTGTTCAAAATCCTCTATTTTTTAAGAAAAATAATAACATGTATTTTGGAGATGCTAAGGATAGTCTTCAAAGATTATCATCAGAGCTTAAAAATCTATAAATATTTTTTTAAATTGAACTTATGAGTAGAAGTTCAATACTTATTTTCTTTTTTTTAATTTCTTCTTGCAATTTTTTAGAAAATGATAAGCCAAACATAATTTTATTTTTTTATGACGACTTGGGGTATGGTGAATTAGGCGTTTATGGCCAAAAAATTATTCAAACTAAGAATATTGACAAGCTAGCTTTGAGTGGACTTAAGTTTACTAATTTTTACACTGGGTCACCTGTATGTGCCCCTTCAAGAAGTATTTTACTTACTGGTCTTCATGGAGGGCATACAAAAATCAGAGGTAATCATGAGTATGGTAGTAGAGGAGATGTTTGGGATTATAATAAAATGTCTGAAGATCCCAATTTGGAGGGGCAGTATCCAATTGGTAAGGATGAGCTAATTTTTCCTAAACTTTTAAAAGGAAATGGTTATACAAATGGAATGGTTGGGAAGTGGGGTTTAGGCCCGCCAAATTCTGAATCTGTTCCTACCGAAATGGGCTTTGATTATTTTTACGGTTATAACTGTCAAAGAATGGCTCATAATCTTTACCCTCCGCATTTATGGGAAAATAATGAAAAAGATATGCTTAATAATAAAATTGTATCTCCTAAATTAAAACTTTTACCAGACCAAGACCCATATGATGAAAAAAACTATAGTGTTTTTAATCAGACTGACTATGCACCTGATAAAATGCATGTAAAAGCACAAGAATTTATTGAAAGCAATAAGGATAATCCTTTTTTTCTTTATTATGCTAGTCCAATACCACATGCTCCCTTACAAGCACCAAAAAAACTTATAAATAAGTATAGAGATATAATTGGTGAAGAAGATCCTTATTTGGGTAATGTTGGATATTTCCCTACTAGGTATCCAAGGGCTACATATGCTGCTATGATTGAATATATTGATATTCAAGTTGGTGAAATTGTAGAGCAACTGAAAAGATTAGATATTTATGATAATACTATCATTTTAATAACCAGTGATAATGGACCTACATATGCTGGAGGAGTAGACTTTGAATATTTTAATAGTACTGGAATTTTTCAAAACGACCCTAAAAGAATGAAAGGATACACATATGAAGGAGGTGTTAGGGTACCTTTTATTATATCATGGCCCCAAATGGTTAAAAAAGGTAGAGTAGTTAATGATATATCCATTTCCTATGATATTTTTCCTACACTTGTTGAGTTAACAGGGTCTGATATTTTTTCATATTATACAGATGGAGTTAGCTTAGTTGATATTATAAATGATGACAGTAAAATTATAAACAGAGACTATATTTATTGGGAGTTTCCCTCTTATGGTGGCCAGCAAGCTGCAAGAATGGGGAATTATAAAGCTATATTAATGGATATTAAAAAAGGAAATCAAAAAATTGAGTTATATGACCTTTCTGTCGATATCAAGGAAGAAAATGATATATCTTTAGATTTTCCTGAGATAGTTAAAGAATTTGAAAATATTTTTAAGAAAGAACATGAAAAGTCTGATATTAAAAGATTTGAAATGGGGTATATTGATGAAGTAAAATAATAAAAATGAATAAAATAAATAGAAGAAATTTTTTAAAGAAAACATCATTATCTAGTGCTGCTATAGCAACAGCATCAGCTCTTTCAAGTTCGGGTCGATCAAGTAAAAGAGACCAAAAGTCAGTATATATGGGTGATTTCAGAGCACCAAAATTAAATAATGTAAGAGTTGCATTCATTGGTGTTGGAGCAAGAGGTACAGGTCATGCTAAACAAATTGCTACAATAGATGGTACTGAAGTTGTAGGCATATCAGACTTATATGAGGATTTAGCAGAAAGATCCAGTAAAATTTGTAAAGAAATTGATGAGAAGAGACATCAAAATATAAAACTTTATCATTCAGGTGAAAATGATTGGATTAATATGCTTAAAGAATTGAAACCAGACGCTGTTTTCATATCAACTAACTGGGATAATCATGCACCAATGGTTCTTGAGTCTATGGAAAGGGGATCTCATGCATTTGTTGAAGTTCCAATGGCTACTAATATTGAAGATCTTTGGAAAATTATAGATACGTCTGAACGTACAAAAAAACATTGTATGATGATGGAAAATGTAAATTATGGAAGAGATGAATTAATGTTCTTAAATATGTGCAGAAAAGGTATAATTGGAGATTTTCTTCATGCAGAGGCAGCTTATATTCATGAGTTAAGATTTCAAATGGAGGAACAAGAAAGAGGAACAGGTTCATGGAGGACCTATCATTATGCAAAAGGAAGAGGAAACTTATATCCTACTCATGGACTAGGACCGGTTGCACAGTATATGAATCTTGCTAGAGGTGATGATAATTTTAAATCTTTGATTTCTTATTCAACTCCATCACTTGGAAGAGAATTATATGCAAAAAAAAATTATTCAAAAGATCATAAATGGAATAAGTTAGATTATAAAAATGGGGATCTTAACACTTCAATAGTAAAAACTCATCTGGGTAGAACTGTTATGATTCAGTGGGATGAAACTAGTCCCAGACCGTATTCAAGACATAATTTAATCCAGGGAACAAAAGGTACACTTGCAGGATTTCCAACTAGAGTTGCTCTTGAAGGAGGGGTAGAGGGTATTACAAAAAATCATCATTCATGGGCACAAGGAGATGACATAAAAAAATTATATGATAAGTATGATCATCCTCTCTACAAAAGAATTGGAGATGAAGCAAAAAAGATGGGAGGACATGGAGGGATGGATTTTATAATGAGATATAGAATTATTGAATGTCTAAGAAAAGGCCAGCCTCTTGATCAGAATGTTTATGAGGGATGTTTTTGGAGTGCAGTGACACCCTTAAGTGCTCTCTCTATAGAGAGAAATGGTGCACCACAAGCTTTTCCTGACTTTACAAGAGGTCAATGGAATGCAACAAAAGAATTAAAAATTATATCCTAATTTTCCTCTCCAATAATTAATGGAGAATCAGTATTATCAAGTTCAACTTTCAAGTTTGGTAATTTTCCAAGTATAACATTTAATTCAACATCGAGTTTATCCATCATACTAGTTGCAATACTTAAACTTTGCTTGTGTTGTCCTGTAGGACCGTAAGTTGATGATAAGCCTCTTGATGCATTACTAATAAATGTACTTATAGTAGGATCATTGTCAAGGCCAATCTCTGCCTTTGCGGAATTCCCATATACTTTAACACTAAGATTGTTTAGTTCCTCTAACAAATTAAATAACTTAGAGCTAAGCTCATTATTTTCATTTTTTGCCTTACTTAATGAAAGCCTCATAGCCTTTACAGTGTTTATATTATCATTTAACTTTTTATAAAAGGCTTGTTGTCTATCTTGAATTTGAATTAAGTTTTCAGCGTGGTTATTATATTCAGTATAAGACATTCCACTTAGAGTACTTCTATTTAAATCAACAACATTAAAATTTATTGGTCCATCTAAAATAGTTGAAACACCTTCAGAAACTTTAGTTAATGTTGCAGTATAAGATCCTGGTGATGCAAGATGACCTGAACGAGAATTTCTCCATCCACCTCTTCCACTAGATGATCTCATTCTATCAGGATTTATTGCGTTTGACCTTGAATGCCTTAAATTCCAAGAAACTCTATTTAGCCCCTTAGATTTTGATCCATTTATCGAGTTAATTATATTCCCGTCTATATCTTTAACTACCAACATAATTTTAGTGCCTTCTTCTCTAGATTCTTTTTCTAATGAATTCCAATCAATTCCAGGAATTTGTTGACCTTTTTTAATCATTTCTTTCTCTTTTTTTGATCTTTCAGACTTCATTGAAGGATAAGATTTAGATAAATGATATGTAAATACTGCGCCAAATTCAGGGTTGTCTGCAAAATAATAGTCCCCACCTGTATTTCCAACGGAACTTCTTGGAATATACCAGAGAGCATCTCTGGTGTTAAATAATGCACCCTCTTGAGATAATCTCTCCGGAGACATTTCTCTTAGGGCGGAGTAGTCATCTAAGACAAAAAATCCTCTTCCAAATGATGCTGCTACTAAATCATTCTCCCTTTTTTGAATTGTAATATCTCTAAATGATATTGTTGGTGCACCTGGTACTTTATGCCATTTCTTACCACCGTCAATTGTAACATAAATTGCTGTTTCTGTTGCGCAAAACATTAAATCCTTAGAGACATGATCTTGAACAAGTCTCCAAATAAGATTTCTTTTAGGAAGATTATTAGATATCGATGTCCAAGTTTCACCCAAATCTGTGCTTTTGAACAGATAGGGACTGAAATCACCTTCTTTATGATTATCAAGAGAAACATAAACTGTGTTCTCATCAAAATTATCAGCTTTTATATCATTAATAAATGTTCTTTCAGATAAACCTAGTCTTGTAACTGGAATTTTTTTCCATGAATCTCCTCCGTTAGTTGTTACTTGTATGATTCCATCATCTGTACCAACATAGATAACTCCCTCTCTAACTGGTGACTCAGATATTGATGTAATTGTATTATAGTTAGACATGGCACCAAAATCCCAGGAATTATCAAATCCATGTCTTCTACCCATTATAGGTAAATCAAGTCTTTCTTCATTTCTCGTTAGATCTCCAGACACTGGTTCCCAACTATCTCCTCTATTCTCAGACTTCCAAAGCCTTTGTGAGGCAAAATAAAGCCTTGATGGTTTATGTGGACTAACTAAAATAGGAGAGTCCCAATTCCATCTTTCATATTTCTCACCTTCTCTTGGTTGAGGCTGAATAAGAACTGCTTCTCCAGTTTTAAGATCAACTCTATGTAACACTCCTTGTTGAAATTCACCATAAACAATATCATTGTACTCTGGATCAGTTGCTGTTTGATGACCATCAGCTCCAAGAATTTTATACCAATGTGCATTTCTTATGCCTTGTCTTTCGTCAGTTCTTGAGGGCCCTCCAGCAGAACCATTATCTTGTGTACCTCCAAAAATATGATAAAATGGAAATGCGTTATTTACAGCAACTTTATAAAACTGAGTAATTGGTAAATTCTTATGATATTTCCATGTTTCAGCAAGATCAAACGACTCATAAATTCCAGCATCAGTTCCTACTAGCAAGTAATTAGGATCATCATCTCTAAAAGCTATCGCATGATTATCTGAATGTTTTGCTCTTTCGGTTAATTCATTAAAAGTTCTTCCCCCATCTTCTGAAGTTAATATTCTAACATTCATTAAATAAAGTCTATCAAATTTATGTGGAGATGCAAATAATTCTTGGTAATAATGTGGACCAGTTCCATATCCAAGAGATAAATCACTCATTTTTTTCCAAGATGATCCCCTATCTTCAGATCTATATACTGCACCTTTTCTTTTTTCTAATTCAACAGATGCATACAAAATATCTGGTTTCTGAGGAGATAATGTAAAACCAATTTTACCAGCATAGTTTGGCAATCCTGATTTAAGTTCCGTCCATGATTCCCCGCCATCTTCAGATCTGTGAAGGCCTGACTCAGGTCCTCCCCCCATTAGAGCTGCAACAGTTCTATGTCTTTGCCAAGTAGCAGCATATATTCTATCAGGATTACGTGGGTCCATATGTATATCAGTTACACCAGTCCATTCACCTCCTCCTAAAACTTTTTTCCAATTTTTTCCTCCATCGATTGTCTTATATAACCCTCTTTCTCCACCCGGACTCCAAAGTGGTCCCTGAGAAGCAACCCAAATAACATCTGAGTTGTCAGGATGAATGATTATTTCAGATATATGCTCAGATTTTCTTAAGCCCATATTAGTCCAAGATCTCCCCCCGTCTTCGCTTTTAAAAATTCCATCACCATAAGCAACATGTCTACCACCAACATTTTCACCTGTGCCTAACCATATAATGGAAGGGTCACTAGGATCTATGGTTATACATCCTGTTGAGTATGTCGATTCTCTATCAAAAATAGGTTCATATGTTGTTCCTGAATTTTCAGTTTTCCAAACTCCACTTGATCCAGTGGCTACATACCAAACATTATCATTTTCTGGATGTATTGCAATATCTGCAATTCTTCCAGATAAAAATGCGGGCCCTACATTTCTCAGTTTCATTGCTGAAAGCGAAAGAGATTTTTCCTCTGACTTAGTTGAAGTACTTGTATTTGCTCTTCTCCTTTGAGAGAATACGTCAAATATGAAAAATGATAATAGAGAATATAAAAATAGTTTTTTCATGGTTAATGGTTTGGTTGTCTTTAAAATTCAAATTATAATATATAAATTTTTAATTATTTATTATATTATTTTTTTAGAATCATTAATTTTTTTTAGATATTTATAAAAAATGATTATGGATTTATTAGAAGGTAACGGGATTATATATATTTTTCAAGCTGTTATAGGTTTATCAGTACTAAGAGTTTGGTTAATAAATATTAATAAACCATCAAAATGGAGAGGGGGTAATGCTTTATCAATGAAAGAGGAATTTAAAGTATACGGCTTACCAGATTGGTTTCTCTACATGGTAGGATTTTTAAAAGTTACATTTTCATTAGGTCTTATTGTAGGTTTCTGGATTCCAGATACTATCGTTCCTTCTGCATTAGGTATTGCATTTTTTATGTTTTTTGCTATCTTGATGCATTTGAAGGTAAAAGATCCAATAATTAAGTCTTTGCCTGCTACTACTTTTTTAGTTTTGTCAGTTTTAATCGTCTTATTTTTTGAAAATTAGGAATTATTTAGTTTTTATTTTTTTTCTATCTTCTTGTTTTAGCAACAATGACCTTAGAGAAATACACCTTGGTTTGGGGTCAGAATCTAGTGAACCCTTCTTATTATCATCCAAGGATAATCTATTTTTAAGTTGGACAGAGGAAAAAGAAGATTCGGTATTCCTCTATCAGGGAAAAATTCATAATGATAAGTTGATCGATAAAAAATTAATTAATAAAGGTGTTGATTGGTTTGTTAATTGGGCAGATTTCCCCTCAATTTCTTATAATGATATAAATGGTAATATGATGTCATTTAATCTTAAAAAAAGCTCTGCAGCAACATTTTCATACGATGTTATTTACCATATTAAAAATAATGGTAACTGGATAAATAAAAAAAAATTACACAATGACAATACCTTTACCGAGCACGGTTTTGTTTCTATTCAACCATTTAATGAAGGTTTTATAGCTAGCTGGCTTGATGGTAGGAATACAAAACTAGATCCAAATTCATCGGGGCATCATGGAAATGGTTCTATGAGTCTACGATCTGCAATAATCAATAATAATGGAGATATAATTGATGAAAATTTAGTTGACAATAAAGTATGTGATTGTTGTCAGACGTCTATGACAATATCAAATGGGATCCCAATACTTGTTTACAGAGATAGAACAGATGATGAGAAAAGAGATATATCAATTTCAAGATATGTCAATAATAAGTGGACAAAATCAAGGCCTATTAATGATGACAATTGGATAATTAACGGATGTCCTGTAAATGGTCCTAATATTGACTCCTATGAGGATAATGTTGTTGTATCTTGGTTTTCTGCTTCAAATGGAATTCCAAAAGTAAATATTAAATTTTCAAATGATAGAGGAGGTTCTTTTGGTGATAAAATATTAGTTAATGATATTGATAAAACACCTATAGGCAGGGTAGATGTAGAGTTTTTAGATAAAGATGAAGTGTTAGTCAGTTGGTTATCTTCACTTAACGGAAAAGGTTATTTAAATATGAGAAAAATAAATCTGAAGGGAAGTCTAGGAGATATTATTTCATTAGATGATATATCCTCTCAAAGATCAACAGGTTTTCCTCAAATCGAGAAGTTTTTAAATGATATTTATATAAGTTGGACAGATAGCGATGGTAACTCAAAAAATGTAAAGACTTATAGATTACCTGTATCTTACCTTTGATATTTAATATAAAACAATGTTATCAAGATAAAATTTAGAGCTGTCATTAAATTGAAATGAAAATGACGAAATATCATTATCATTGATATCAATACTATAAGTTTTGAAGTTTATATCATTAATTTTTTTAAATCTTTTCTTGGTTAAATAATCGAACTTATAATTTTTAAGTTCAATGTTGGTATTGAATAGATTAAGGTTGACAGTATCAGTTTTTTTACCTTTATTATTTAAAATAATATTAAAATTTGTTGAATCTAATGTGTTTGATATATCAAAACCTAAATTGCTAAATTTATTTATCTTGTTATTTAATATAAATTCAATATTAGATCTTCCATTTGATTCTATCTTAAAGGCAGAATTTTGTTGACTTTTACCACCCCTAAATACTAGATTTTCAAGACTATATTTTCCGGAGCTATCTACAGATATTTTTATTTCTTTATTTAAGAGAATATCATCACTCTCAAAATTATTAAGAATAAATTCAGAACTGTAACTATATCTTGATATTATTTTTTTTGATTCGTTATCTGAGATTTTATAATCAAAAGAATTAATTAAAGCATCTCTACATCTCATATCCCTCTTAGAAATAAACTCACTAAAATTGAATAAATAATATGATAAAATTTTTCTTTGATACCAGTCTGGTAAAATGTATTTATTATTTATTAAATATTTATTAGGGAATCCTACATCATTTTTACCCCAAGAACTATTAAACTGAGAGTGATTGGCACCTTCAACTAAAATATTCACATTAATTAAGGAGTCTGATATATTTTTAATTCTATTTGATTGTCGCAACCCAAAGAAACTCTCTTCATCAGAATCCATACTCCCCTGAATACTTAGGTAATTAGTATTTTCAAGCTCATAATTTCTCTTATATCTATAGTCTGTTGGTGCAATAGTTACTATTCCTATAATATTAAAATTATAGTCGAAATTTAACTTTCCATTATCAGGAAAAGCAGATAGAGTATTATATCTTGATGCAATATTTACAGCTTCTCCACCTCTCGAATGGCCAGCTATAATTATTTTATTAAAATCAATTTTATTATATAAAATAGATAAAGAATCATCATTTAATGTTTTCAGATAATTTAAGTTCTCGAGAAAATGCCACGCCCTTGTTGACATTTCATTTCCTCTAAAGTCGCCATCCCAGGACCCATTTAAAAAATTTTGATCAATAGAATTTACAACATAACCATGTTTTGATAATAATTCGCCCAAGTAACTGTATCCATCGTCAGAAAATTCTTGCATTGAGTGATTTCCGTGGACAATTGAAATTATAGGAAACTTTCCATCAGATATTGGGACCCATAATCTTCCGTTTAGGGGAAGATTTTTTTTATCAAATCCCCAAAAATTTTCTCTCCAATTTAATTTTGATTGGTTCCAATCAACATCCATAACATATGATGCATCTAAATCATAAGAAATAAAATTTGGATTTTTATACTCTTCTCTATGTTTATCTTTTCCATTTGAATATGTATAATAATTAAAGGACAAATCTCCATTTTTAATAAAAAATGTATTGTTGTCACTTTCTATAACTAATTGTTTATCATCAAAGAAAAAAAATGATATTACAATTAATATTGATAATCCTATAATTGCTTTGATTTTTTCTTTTCTTAATAAGAAAAAAATAATGTAAAAAAATAATAATAGAAATGTCACATAAATCCATAGAGGTGTTGAGGAATAGATAGATTCTTTTAGGTATAGTAATATTATTATTGAACTAATCTGGACATAAGAATATGAGATGTAGTTTAATATTAAGTTGAGTAGATAATAAGCAATTATTAAAATAGAAAATATAATAACTGATGATAGAGGTCCAACATTAATAACTTCACTATTATATGAAGTGAAGAAAATCAATATGAGCGTTAGAAAAAGAAAGGATTTTTGATATCTATCTAATTGATTAAAGTAATTCATTTTATGTGATTATAAATTTCAAGAGATACCTTGGCCAAAAGATCAGCTCCTTTAACTTCATCATCAAGATTTTTTGATAGTAATATGAGAATATATTTTTTCTCATTTTCTAAAAAAATTATTCCTGAATCATGACGAACTCCTGAAATCCACCCGTCTTTGTGAGCTATTTCTAAATTTTTTGGGAGGTACTTGGGAATTATATCAGAATATTTTTGATTTTTTAAAATGTTGACCATCTCATCTGATATGTTTTTGTTAATTATTTTTCCATTTGCAAGATTCTCGTAAATAATTAATAAATCTTTTGCTGTAATTGTATTATTTAATCCTAAATCAAAAGCTTTTAAATCTCCTACTCCTCTTAGAACATTAATTTTATCAGCACCTATTTCACGCATAGAATTATTAATAGATGTTGCGCCAATATAATCTATCACAAGATTCGTAGCAAAATTGCTACTTATTGTAATCATGTCGTAAACAAGCTCCTTAAGCGAAATATATTTCCCAATCATTTTATATATATTTTTATCGCTGTCATCGAAATCTGATAGTTTAAAAACACTCCCATCAACAATGCTCTTAAATTCATTTTTAACTAGTATCGAATCATCTAATGAAACTTCACCATTTAAGTGTTTTTTGAATACCTCAATCATAACAGGAGTTTTCATTGTACTTGCAGCATGGAACTCTTCATTTTCATTTATTAAAATTTTACTGCCATCGTCTAAATTTTTAAATGCTACAGCAAAAGTTCCTTTCTGTGATTCAAGCATTTTTTTTATCTTAATATCTAGAGAATCATTTCCATTATTATATGTGCATGAAAAGAAAAAAAAGATGCAAATAGTGCTATATAAAAGAATATTTTTCACTCTTATTATTATTATTGGTGACAATATAATTATTTTTAGATGATCAATTAATATATGTTTTAAATTATGAGGCTATTATTTTTTCTTTTTCTATTTAATTATAATCTATTATCTCAAGACTTATACTTTCCAGATAATAAATGGAAGGAGGTTACTCCAGTTTCGCAGGGTTTGGACAATAAAAAAATAGAGGATGCTATTGCATTTGCCTTAAATAATGAGAACTCAGTTAATAGAGATTTGAGAATATCAATAATAGAATCTTTTGGAAGAGAACCAAATTATGAGATAAAAGGTCCTACAAAAAAAAGAGGAGCTCCAAACGGCCTAATTATTAAAAATGGATTTATAATTGGCAAGTGGGGAGATACTGAAAGGGTTGATATGACATTTAGTGTAACTAAAAGCTATCTTTCAACTGTCGCCGCTATAGCATTTGATAGAGGAATGATAGGTTTAGACCACAAACTTAAAAATTATATATGGGATGGAAAGTTTGACGATCCCCATAATAGTAGTATTACATGGCACCATTTACTCAATCAATCTTCTCAGTGGTCTGGTAATCTTTTTGGTACCTATGATTGGGCTGATAGACCTCCAAATGATTTAACTCTCGAGGAGATAAAAAAGCAAAAATTACTACCTCCAGGAAAGTCATATAAGTACAATGATGTAAGGGTAAACCTTCTATCATATTCATTACTTAATGTTTTTAGA
>CEUH01083878.1_pt1 | contig 13823 bp, 10 predicted proteins | sample 356461 | NCBI WGS metagenome assembly CEUH01 (sample SAMEA2623275, study PRJEB7988) | marine metagenome | isolation source: saline water (ENVO:00002010), including
ACCTTGTTCTCATTATGGAAAAACTGGACCATGTTGTAATGCTATTGCAGAAAGTGGGATTAGAGATGTTTATATATCTATGTTAGACCCAAATGATGAGGTAAATGGTTCTGGCATAGAGTATTTAGAAAATAAGGGAATTCATGTTGAATCAAATATTTTGTTTGATGAATCAATTAGTTTAAACAAAGGTTACTTAAACTGGATTAAAACAAATAAGCCATATGTTATTGGAAAACTAGCTCAAGATAGCAGAGGTTTCATAGCAAAAAAGGGAAAAAAAGTTTGGATAACTAGTAAAAATTCAAAAATTAACTCCCATAAAATTCGCTCTGAGGTTGATGCAATACTTGTTGGGAAAAATACTGTTTTAATAGATGACCCAGCTCTCACTGTTAGAGAAATAATAGGGCCCAACCCAAAAAGAATTGTAATGGATACAAATAGAACTCTTCCATATAATTTTAAATTATTAAGTGATAATGAATCAGAAACGATTATAATGTGTAGTAAGTTAAAATTTCAAGACAATAAAACCTCTAATTGTAGTTATATTTCTGTTATGGAAAAAGATGGCAAACTTGATCCTGAGGATGTTTTAAAAAGATTAGGTCAAATAGGAATAACTTCTTTGATCGTTGAAGGTGGAGCTAATACAGTAAAATCTTTCTTAGATTTAGATTTAATTAATGAGTTTCATCTTTATTCTTCAGATTCAGTTGTTGATGAACTTGATATACCTAATCCTTTTTCATTTAACGAGGATTGGGAAACTAAAGATGTAAAATTATTAGAAACTGATCAATTAACTATTTACAAAAAGAAAGAAAAATGTTTACAGGAATTATAAAATCTGTTGGTGAAGTTAAAGATATTTTAAAAGATGATGAAATCTTAAAAATTAAAATTTCATCATCTGAAAATATTTTCAATACTACAAAAATTGGTGATAGTGTTAGCGTAAATGGTACATGTCTCACAGCAGTAGAAAAAAATATTCAAAATCATATAATTTCATTTGACGTTGTTGGTGAAACAATATTAAAAACAAATTTAAATTACCTTCAAAATAATGAAAAAGTTAATCTTGAAACACCTCTTAAAATAAGTGATGGATTAGACGGGCACATAGTACAAGGACATGTTGATACAACAGCATTAATTTTAAGAAATGAAAAAGTTAAGGATAATTGGTTGCTAGATGTTAAGATTGATAAAAAATGGTTAAAGTATTGTATTTTAAAAGGCTCTATTGCAATTGATGGCATTTCATTAACAATTGCTGATATTAATGATAATTACGATAATAATTATGGATCAATTTCTGTTTCAATAATTCCTCATACACTTGAAAATACAAATTTAAAATTTAAAAAAAATAATGATAAGGTTAATATTGAAACTGATTTTTTTGCAAAATATATAGAAAAATTATTACCAAAAAAGGATTGAGATGAATAAAGTAAAACAGGCTATTAAAGATATTGAAAATGGGAAAATGGTTATTGTAGTTGATCATGAGGACAGAGAAAATGAAGGAGATTTTGTAATGGCTGCTGAAAAAGCTAGTCCTGATGATATAAATTTTATGATGAAATATGGACGTGGATTGATTTGTACATCAATAACACCTAAAAGAGCGCAAGAATTAGAATTAAATCCAATGGTTGCAAATAATACAGAGCAACATAAAACTAATTTTACTGTCAGTGTTGATGCTAAGGATAATGTAACTACTGGTATTTCAGCAAAGGACAGATGGCAGACTCTTCAAGTCTTACTTCAAGATGAATCAAAACCTGATGATTTAGTAAGACCTGGACATATGTTTCCATTAATAGCAAAAGATGGGGGTGTTCTTCAAAGAGCAGGACACACAGAAGCAAGTATAGATTTGTGTAAATTAGCAAAATTAAACCCACTAGCATTAATTGTTGAAATTGTTGATGAAGATGGTTCAATGGCAAGAGGTGAAAAATTGATTGAAATTGCACAAAAATACAACTTATCAATAATATCTGTTCAAGATCTAATTGCTTTTAGAAATGATAGAGAAAAATTAGTTGAGGAATTAACTGACATAGACCTTCCAACTTCATTTGGAGAATTTTCATTAAAATTATTTGAAGATAAGATAAAAGGAGATCATCATCTGGCCATAATTAAGGGTTCATGGAATGAGGATGAGGAAGTGATAGTAAGGGTTCATTCCCAATGTTTGACAGGTGATATTTTTCAATCTTTAAGATGTGATTGTGGAGAACAATTAGAAGCTGCATTAGATAAAATAAATAAAGTTGGTAAAGGTTTAGTTGTATATTTAAGACAAGAAGGTAGAGGCATTGGGTTGAAAAATAAAATTTTAGCCTATAAGCTTCAAGAACAAGGTTATGATACAGTTGAAGCAAATGAAAAATTAGGTTTTCCAGCTGATTTAAGAGAATATGGTATTGGAGCTCAAATTATTAAAGAGTGTGGTGTAAGAAAAATAAAATTGATGACTAATAATCCCAAAAAAATAATTGGACTTGAAGGCCATGGATTAGAAATTGTTGGAAGAGAAGAAATAAAAATAGCTCCAAACAAATCTAATGAAAAATATCTTCAAACTAAAAAAGATAGATTGGGTCACCTTATACTCGGAGAAGAAAAAAGTGAAAAATAAAAAAATATATATTATTGCTAGTACTTTTTATGATGAATTGATTGATCAAATGATAAATGGTGCTGTTACTGAATCAAATGAGCATAATGTTAAAATTATAAAAGTACCAGGAGCTTTTGAAATTCCAGGCATGACTAATTGTATTATTGAAAACGATAAACCAGATTTAATTATAACATTAGGTGTATTAATAAAAGGTGAGTCTGATCATTTTGAATATATTTCATCTGCTGTTGCAAATTCCATTTCGCATTTGTCTATTTCTAATAAGATACCAATTATTTTTGGAGTTTTAACAACACAAAATATGCATCAAGCAATTGAGCGTGCATATGTTAATAAAAAAAATAAAGGTGGTGAGGCAATGAAAACGGGACTTAAAATGTTAAAGTTATATGAAACATTTAAAAATTAGTTTATTTAGTTTATTATCACCTGTCATATTACTATCTTACCAAAATATTAATCATTGGAGTTCAATAACTTCTGCAATTAATGTTCATTCAGTTGTTGAAGATCAGAATGGAAATTTAATAGGTGCAACATCAGGCGGTTTGCTTAATATAAATGATTCAATTAATCTCATTAAAGAAAATTTAAATGATATTAATTCAAATTTAATTACAATTGATTCTAGGGGTAATATTTGGATTGGTAATGACTCTCAAAATGCTAGAATTCAAGTTTTAGATAAAGATTATAGATTGATATATGATTCAATTTATTCTCTTCCTAATTTAGAAAATATTGTAGATTTTACATTTAGTGAAAATAGTGCATTTGCTATTTACAAAGATTTGAACGGATATGGTATTCTAGAATTCAATTATGAATATGAAACTCCTTATTATTTAGATTATTATAATGTTAATGATTTTCCAATCAATTATGATGTAATAACAGATATAGATACATATCAAGAAAATTTATATGTAACAACAAATAATGGTGTTTTTGTAGCAAACTTTGAACAGGATAACTTAAATTTCAGTTCATCGTGGATTGAGATTCCTTTTCAAGCATTTATTGGAGATGAAAATATTGTTTATCTTCATAGGATTGATAATGGATTTTATCTATGTACACCAAATGAAGTTTATTTCTGTAGTGTAGATTTTATTGCAAATTTAATAATAAATGTAGATTCTAATCTTTTAGACATAAAAGCAAATAATCAAGATTCATTTTTTTGTAATTCTCATGACTGCTATCAGCTTTTAGATTCTAATGTTGAAAACATTTATTCTAATAATGGTGAATTTGAAATAAATGATTTTGACATATCAGATAACAATCTTTCTTTAGCCATTAATAATGGTGGTATTTGTAAAATAAATTTATTGGATAATAGTAATAATTTTTTTGTACCAAATACTTTGCTTGAAAGTGATTTTGAGGCTATTACTATATTGGATGACGGATCAATTGCTGGAGCTAATAAAAATCATATTTTTATAAATAAAGATGATATGTTTCACTTTTTTATTAACCAGGAAAGTATTGATGATTATCCAATTTCAATTTTATCAAATAATTTAAATTTTAATTTTACAGTGCTAGATTATCAGGTTGGTGATAAAATGATTTGGTCTTTAATACAAAATAATTTTGGTAACTTAGTTTTTAATAATAGTGGCATCAAACCTAATTTATCAGATAAGATGGCTTCAGTTGTTGAACTAGATATTATAAATGACCTATATTTTTTGTATGATACATCAAAAACTGAATTTATGCAAAGTAGTAATTATCCTTTTGGAACTTTAGATGGTTTATATGGAATATCAAATGAAAATGTTTTAGATAGTTACATGGTAACTCACCAAATCAAAAAAGATAACATAGGAAATGTGTGGGTAGTAAATCCTTTCTCTGAAAAATATAATCATCCTTTATCTGTTCAAAATGCAAATAATAATCAGCAGTGGATGCATATTTTCTCTGAAGATAATTTTTCCTATGTTCCAACTGAAATCGCATTTGACAAATATAATAGAGTATGGATAGGTTTTAAAAACGAAGATACAAATAATAATTGTTGTATTGATGATTTTTCAAATGGTGGAATTAAAGTTTTTCAATTTAATCAATCATATATTGATGGTACTGATTTTGATGTGTATGATAATAGTGTATATTGGCTTAATCCTAGTAATCTTGAAGATTTACCATATGGTGAAAAATCAACAGTTTGGTCATTGGATATAGGAAATATTAATGATCAAGATATATTATGGATTTTAACTCCGCAAGGTGCACAAGGATATATTCTTAATAATACTCAATTACTCCAAATTTATCCAATTCCATTTTACACAAATATTGGCTTTCAATTAGGAGATAAAATTAGAGTAGACGCTCAAAATAACGCATGGATAACAACTCGACATAATGGAGTTAGAATTATTAAAAATAATGCTACTTTGTGGCCTGATGGTTCTGGATTTACAGAAGATAATAGTCAACTATTATCAAATATTGTAAATGATATAGCGTTTAATTTAGATGATGGTCTAGTTTACTTTGCAACAGCAAAAGGAATTTCAGTATTAGAGACACCGTTTTCAAGTAGCAATACTGATCAGGAGACTTTATATATTACACCTTTACCATATGTAATACCATCTGAAAAATTTATGCAAATAAAAAACCTTATAACAGGTTCTGATGTAAAAATAATGACCATTACTGGTCAAGTTGTTAAAAATTTTGATAATTTAGAATCTAACCAAAATATTATTTTTTGGGATGGAAAATCAAATAATAATAACTATTTATCATCAGGAATATATTATGTAGTTAGTTATAAAAATGGTAAATCTTTAATTAAAAAAATTGCAATTATTAGAAAATAATTTTTTATTAATATTGATGTTTTAAATAAATTATAAATATTTTATTAGAGTATTTTTAGTCATTATATCATAAGGAGATTAGTTAGTAATGCAGAAATTTCAAACTGAAGTCAATCAACTTCTTCATTTAATCATACATTCTTTATATTCAAATAAAGAAATATTTTTAAGAGAATTAATATCAAACTCATCTGATGCTTTAGATAAATTAAAGTTTCTAAGTTTAACAAATGATAAATTTAAAAATATTGATTTCACACCAAGAATAGATATTTCTTTTCAAGATAATGGTAAAAATAAGACTTTAACTATTTCTGATAACGGTATTGGCATGGATAAAAAGGATTTAAATCAAAATTTAGGAACAATAGCAAGATCAGGTACTAAAAACTTTCTTTCAAAAATGACTGGTGATTCTAAAAAAGATTCTAATTTAATTGGTCAATTTGGAGTTGGTTTTTATTCAAGTTTTATGGTAGCCGATAAAGTTGAAGTGATATCAAGAAAAGCAGGTAATACAAAAGCATGCCTTTGGACAAGTGATGGTAAAACAGGCTTTACAATTGAAGACAGTACTCGTGATAGTCAAGGAACAACTGTTATTATGCACTTAAATAATGAAGGAAATGAGTTTGCATCCAGATGGCAATTAGATTCGATTATAAAAAAATATTCAGATCATATTTCATTTCCTATATTTCTAACTTATGATGAAACTATTTACGGCGATAAAGAAAAAGGTGAAGATGATAAAGTAGAAACAAAAGTAGATCAAATTAATTCTGCCTCTGCATTTTGGAAGAGATCTAAATCTAGTATTAAAAAGAAAGATTATAATGATTTTTATAAATCAATCTCAAATGATAATGAAGATCCATTAATGCATATACATACTCAAGCAGAAGGAACTTTAGATTATTCTACATTATTTTTTATACCAAAGAAGGCTCCATTTGACATGTACAATGCTGACTATAAATCAGGAATGAAACTATATATTAAGAGAGTATTTATAACTGATGATGATAAGGAATTAATGCCTACTTATTTACGATTTGTTAGAGGTGTAATTGATTCTGAAGATTTACCTTTAAATGTTAGCAGGGAGATTCTTCAACAAAATAAAGTTTTATCTAAAATAAAATCAAACTCAGTTAAGAAAATTTTAGATGAAGTTCTTAAACTTGCTAAAAATAAAGATAAGTATGATGAGTTTTACAAAGAATTTGGCAAACCAATCAAAGAAGGTTTATATCAAGATTTTGAAAATAAAGATAAACTAATTGAATTGGTTAGATTTAAAACAACAAATTCAGAAGATAATCTAGTATCTTTTAAAGATTATGTTAAAAATATGAAAAAAGATCAAAAATCTATTTATTTTATTACAGGATCAGATAAAAAAACATTAAAGTATTCTCCATTATTAGAGGTTTATAAAAAAAATGGAATTGAAGTATGTTTATTTGAAGATGAGATTGATGATATAGTTTTTACTGGAGTCAGAGAATATAAAGAATATAATTTAAAATCTGTTAATCATAGTGATGCTACAGATAATCTCACTAATGATGATGAGGAAAAGGAAATAAAGACATCAAAAAATATTGAAATTTTCATAAAAAGTATGAAAAAAATATTGAAAGAGGATGTCAAAGATATTAAAGTTTCAAATAGATTAACTGATTCTCCATGTTGTATGGTCGCAGACCAAAATGATCCTACGGCTCAAATGCAGCAAATGATGGAAGCAATGGGTCAAAAATCTGATGAAAAAATCAAACCAATCATGGAAATAAACCCCAACCATAAAATTATAAAAAAACTTGTAAAATTGGGTAAGGGAAAAGTCTTTAATGATTCTGTAAAATTATTGTACGATCAAACTTTAATTATTGAAGGTTTGAAGCCAGATAATCCATTAGATTTTGCTAAAAGATTAAATGAGGTTTTAAATAAATCATTATAAAGCGTTTTAAAACTAGAGAAGTTTTCATCGGTAAAATTCCTATTGGAGGAAATAACCCTATTCGTGTTCAATCAATGACAACAACTGATACAATGAACACAGAAGCTACAGTTCAACAATCTATTGATATGATTCAAGCAGGCTCTGAGTTTGTAAGAATTACAGCTCCAAATTCTAGACAAGCTCAAAATCTACAAAATATAAAAGATAAGTTAAGAGATATGGGATATAGCACTCCACTAATTGCAGATATTCACTTCACTCCTAGCGCTGCAGAAATTGCTGCTCAAATTGTTGAAAAAGTAAGAATAAATCCTGGTAATTATGCTGATAAGAAAAAATTCAAAATCAGAGAATATAATGATAAGGAATATCAACTTGAAATTGATAGAATTCATGACAAATTTTTACCTTTAGTAAAATTATGTAAAAAATATGGAACGGCAATGAGAATAGGAACAAATCATGGTTCTTTATCTGATCGTATTATGAACAGATATGGTGATACTCCATTGGGTATGGTAGAATCTGCATTAGAATTTGCGAGAATTTGTAAAATTCATAATTATCATGATATAGTTTTTTCAATGAAAGCAAGCAACCCAATTGTAGTTGTTCAAGCATATCGATTATTAGTTCAAAAAATGATTGAAGAAAAAATGAATTATCCTTTACATTTAGGAGTAACTGAAGCAGGTGATGGAGAAGATGGTAGAATAAAATCGGCTCTTGGTATTGGGACTTTATTATATGAAGGTATAGGTGATACCATTAGAGTATCTCTGACAGAGCCCCCTGAAAATGAGATTCCAGTTGCTCAAAAACTTGTTAAAAGATACTCAGATTATAATCTAGATAACAGTTCAAGTTTTAAAATTAATGATTCTCATTTTGAACTACGAAAATCAAACACTGTATTAAATATTGGAGGTAAAAATGTTCCGAGAGTACTTTCAGATTTAAGTTTCAAAAATAATATTTCGCGCGAGGATTTATCAAATTTAGGATATACCTATCTTAAAAAAGAAGATAAATGGGGCATAAGTGATTTTGCATGTGATTATATATATATCGGAAATAATAAAATAAATTTTGAGATACCTGGAACATTGGGTATAATTCAAAATTATAAAATTTGGAATGAAAACAACAAAAAAGAACGCCATTACCCTCTAATAACACCTGAAGAATTCGAAAAAAATAAAATTAAATCAAAAATAAAATTTCTGTACTTTAAAATTGAAGAAATTAACAAACTATCAATAACAAGTATTAATAATGATTCTTCATTAGTCCTAATATCAAATTCAGAGGATAGATTTGATATCATAAATCAAAAGAAACTATTTTCTAAATTATTTAGTGTTGATTGTAAAGTTCCTGTAATATTATCAAGTATGTATAAAAGTTCATTAGAAGATTCAAAAATTCAAATATACAGTACAATTGATATAGGTTCTTTGCTAACAGAGGGTTTCGGTGATGGTATTTTTATATCAAATAGTAATCCAATTAACAGTAAATATTTAAATAGTACAAGTTTTGGTATATTACAAGCAAGTAGACGACGAATTTCTAAAGCTGAGTATATATCTTGTCCTTCGTGCGGAAGAACATTATTTGATTTACAAGATACGACTGCTATGATAAAATCTAAAACTGATCATCTAAAAGGTATTAAAATTGGTATTATGGGCTGTATTGTAAATGGTCCTGGTGAGATGGCTGATGCAGATTATGGATATGTTGGTACTGGTGTTGGAAAGATTTCTTTATATAGGGGGCAGAAGATGGTAAAAAATAGTATTGATTCTAAGTATGCAACGGAAGCGCTAATAAATTTAATAAAAGAGGATGGTAATTGGACTGAACCAAAAATCAAGGAGAATTAAATGAAACTTTTAATCAAACCTTTAAATGAATCAGCTAAAACCTATTATTCAAATCACAAACATTTTCATGAAGGTGATGCAGGTTTAGATTTATATATTTTAGAAGATCAAATTATAAAAGCTGGAGATACAGCAAAAATAAAACTTGGAATCTCATGTGAAAATACAGATGGTAAAGGTTATTTTTTATTCCCTAGATCAAGTATTTCAAAAACACCATTAAGATTAGCAAATTCAATTGGTTTAATTGATGGAGGCTACAGAGGAGAGATAATGGCTGTTTGTGATAATATTAAAGATAAAGACTATTCTGTTTTAAAGGGTGAGAGATTATTTCAATTAGTTTCATCTGATTTATCTAAAGTTAAATTTGAGATTGTTAATGCTTTATCAAAAACTACAAGAGGTTCAGGAGGTTTTGGCAGTACAGGAAGTTAAATTATGCCAGATTGTCATCTATCTCTTAATTGGCATAAATTTTGTTTAACAAAAGTTATTATAAGTTTAAATTTTTAAATAGGAGAACATCGAAATGAAAATCAAACCATTATCTGATAGAGTTGTGGTAAAGCCAGAGGCTGCAGAAGAAAAAACAGCTTCAGGTATTATATTACCTGATACTGCGAAAGAAAAGCCACAAATGGGAAAAATTGTAGCAATAGGTCCAGGCTCTGTTTCTGATTCGGGATCTTTAATAAAAATGACATTAAAAGTTGGTGATAAAGTATTGTACGGTAAGTATTCTGGTACTGAAGTTACCATTGAAAATGAAGATTATTTGATAATGAAAGAAAATGATATATTTGCTATCATATAAAATTATAGGAGATTAAAAAAAAATGGCTAAAAATATAGAATACAATACAGAAGCTAGGGCAAAACTCAAAACTGGAGTTGATGGTTTAGCTGATGCAGTAAAAGTTACTCTTGGACCAAAGGGTAGAAATGTTGTAATTGATAAGAAATTTGGTGCTCCTGCTGTCACAAAAGATGGTGTTACTGTTGCCAAAGAAATTGAACTAGAAGATCCAGTGGAGAATATGGGTGCTCAAATGGTTAAAGAGGTTGCATCTAAAACATCTGATATTGCAGGTGATGGTACAACTACGGCTACTGTTTTAGCACAATCAATTGTTTCAGAGGGTTTAAAAAATGTTACTGCAGGTGCAAATCCAATGGATATTAAAAGAGGAATTGACAAAGCAGTAGTTCATGTACTTGATTACTTAAAAGGTTTAAGCAAGGAAGTTTCTAAAAAAGAAGAAATTTCACAAGTTGGGACTATATCTGCAAACAATGATTCTTCTATTGGTGAATTGATTGCGGATGCTATGGATAAAGTTGGAAACGATGGCGTAATTACTGTTGAAGAAGCAAAGGGTATGGATACATTTCTTGAAACTGTAGAGGGAATGCAATTTGACAGGGGTTATTTGTCACCATACTTTGTTACCAACGCAGAGAGTATGGATGCTGAACTTGAAAACCCAATGATTCTTTTGCATGAAAAGAAAATTAGTAATATGAAAGAATTACTTCCAGTTCTTGAAAAAGTTGTGCAGGCAGGTAAATCTTTACTAATAATTGCTGAAGATGTCGAGGGTGAAGCATTAGCAACTTTGGTTATGAATAAGTTGAGAGGATCATTTAAAGTTGCTGCTGTAAAAGCACCTGGTTTTGGTGATAGAAGAAAAGAAATGATGCAAGATATAGCAATTTTAACTGGTGCAACTGTCATTTCAGAAGACCAAGGATACAAACTTGAAAATGCTGATTTATCTTATTTAGGAGAAGCAAGATCAGTAAGTATTGATAAAGATAATACTACAATAGTTAAAGGAAAAGGTAGCCAGGATGCAGTTACTGCTCGTGTTAATGAGATAAAGGTTCAAATTGATAAAACTTCATCTGATTATGATAGAGAAAAACTACAAGAAAGGCTTGCTAAACTTTCAGGTGGTGTTGCTGTATTAAATATTGGTGCTGCAACTGAAGTAGAAATGAAAGAAAAGAAAGATAGAGTTGATGATGCTCTTCATGCTACTAGAGCCGCTGTTAAAGAGGGTATAGTTCCTGGTGGTGGAGTTGCTCTTCTAAGATCTGTTGATTCAATAAAAACAGATAAAATGGAAGGTGATGAAGCAATTGGTGCTGAAATACTCAAAAAAGCACTTGAAGGTCCGATGCGTCAGATAGTAGCAAATGCTGGTTTAGAAGAATCTATTGTTGTTAATGAAATTAGAAACAATAAGAGTAAAAGTTATGGTTTTGATGCTAGAGCTGAAAAGTATCTAGATATGATTAAAGCTGGTATAATAGATCCAACACTTGTTACAAGAACAGCTGTTCAAAATGCTGCAAGTGTTGCTGGTTTATTATTAACTACAGAAGCTGTGATTTCAGACAAGCCTGAACCTGCAGCTCCTGCTGCTCCTGCTATGCCAGATATGGGTGGTATGGGTGGTATGGGTGGTATGATGTAATTTTTACAATACCCAATTAAAAAAAAGCACCATTTTATGGTGCTTTTTTTTTACAAAGGTTATTTTTAAAGAACTAATAAATTACTAACGTTCTATTATCTTTAATGTTAGCTGTTTCTTTTTGATCTTCTAGGAAAAGATTACTTTGAGTATTTTGAAGTCTTTCTAATTCATTATTTTTATATAACGATAAATCAAGCATGTTTAAATCAGCTAATTCGTTCATTCTAAAAAGTACAATACTTTCGTTATCGATTGGATTCATTGTCATATCTAATCCTTCATCCAAACTTAATAGGAATCCTTTAATTTCTGGAATAGTTATAAGAGTGTTTCTTAAATCAGTACTTATAAATGATAACATAAAATCATTAATTGTGCCTTTGTGATTTCTAAAAAGAATATTTTGAGATGCATTTTCGTCATTTTCAATCCAGTAAGATAAAGGATCAAAACTTTCAATGTCTTCAGCAGTTAATTCTGATAAAAATTGATTGTAAGTAATCATCATTTCATTGAATTGATTTTTAGCTATTTCACATTTTTTGCTATATTCAATTTCTCTAATTAACTTATCCTTAATTCCTGATTCATCTATACTTAAATATCCTTCTGAGATTTCATCTTTTATATGAAAAACGCCAATATCATTAAAACCTTTGTCATTATTTCTATCAGAATCAATATTCATAAGTTTTATTTCACCAATATCATTTTTAAAAGCAAATTCTATTATTTTTCTTCCAGCACCAATAATATTATAAAATGGTACACTACCACCATCTGAGTTCTTAGTTTGAGTACCTAAACCACTTCCACTTAGACTAAATTCATTTGATAAAGTGACTTCTTTAACCATGGAAAAAGTATTATTTTTTTCTACAGCAGCACTAAATCCATCTTTTCTTGCAGATTTTCTGAAATCTTTTGCTAACTTTTTAACAGAATCAATTTGAGCATTATCGAGCCCATTCATATCCCATTTAACAAATTCTATAACTCTTCTTGTATCTTTTTTAAGATTGTAGGATTTATCATCTTTTTTAGAATTATAGTATTTTTGTAATTCATCATCACTAACATCTACTTCAATATTTGCTAAAGAATATGTTAAATAGTCAAAATCATAGTTACCTTTCTCCAATAAAATTTGATCTTTTAGTTCCATTTTTGATAAAGATTGTGTAGAGTTAATTATGTAGTTTAGTTTTACATTTGCTAGTTGTCTTTTCATTGTGGAAAACCAATTATTCCATCTTGAGGACCCCTGAGATCTAATTTGTAAATCTTGTTGAGGAAAAGTTAGTGCAAATGCTTCATTTAGTTTTGTATATAGCAGGCCATTATCAACTGCTGCTTCATAAAGTATTTGATTAAAAGTTGAATCAACTACAAATAACCCTAATACTTCTAGTTCAGCTTTGTAAGTAGGATTGAACGTAGGATAGTTTTTTATGAAATCCAATATTTCATCAAGATGTGGACTATTTTCGTTTGGATCTTCTGTAATTAATTCTAAATCGGATATAAATTGATTATTGACTTTTTGATTAATTAATGTAGACCAAACTTGATTTAATGCATTTAATGTATCAAGTTGTTTATCAGTAGCGCTATAAGGTGAATTTGGGCCAAAAGGATTAGCTCTGCTATGATAAAAATCAGGATTATTAAGATATCTCTGAAAGTATTCTTCAACTGTTATACTAATATTGTCATTATCTGAACAGGCGACAAATCTTTCTGGATCACAATTTTCGCTATTACCTTTATCTGATGTTGTACTACTAAAAATACTTCCAAATCCACCCATTGCTAATATAAATAATACTACTAAACCATACAAAACTGGTGCAGATTGATCTCTAAGTGTTGACATTTTCATACTAAATACTCCATTAATTAAAATTTTTTGTGGAGATAAGCGGGGTCGAACCGCTGACCTCTTGAATGCCATTC